>OGTM01000014.1_pt1 | contig 123676 bp, 120 predicted proteins | sample 1574581 | NCBI WGS metagenome assembly OGTM01 (sample SAMN03295850, study PRJEB24534) | human gut metagenome | isolation source: fecal sample 3 from infant 7 | host: Homo sapiens | place: USA: Pittsburgh, PA | collected 2014-07 | reverse complement strand
TTACCATCTGTACCATCTTGTGTAATCTCGATGTTGTCACCATTAATGAGATCAACCGTATTACCACCAGATACTTTTGTAGCTGTACCACCATTAGTAGAAATATTCCATGCAGAACCATCTTTAGCAGATGTAACAGCTTTTGTAATCGCATCATTCACAACAGTCTTCATGTTATCTGCTGTTACTACGCCATCTGCAGTTTTATTAATTGTCCCATCTGTATTTGTAGATAATGTACCTTTTTTAACAGTTACATTTACAGTATCCGTAGTAGCACTTGTGGATACTAAGTCACCATCCCCTGCTACTTTAAATGCTAAGCCACCAGACTTATTAAGTGCTTGAGCCGTTGTATCTGTAGAATCTGCTTTTAATGTAAATGTATTATTACCTAATGTGCCCGTTGCATCAGTAATTTTTTGACTTAATGCTGTATTAGCATTATTAATTGCTGTGGCTACATCAGCGGCTTTAGCTACACCAGCTGTAGCTGTAGTTGTACCATCTGACTTATTAGTGAATGTACCTTCTGCTACATCAACAGTAATCGTTTGATTATTCAAAGACGCTGTCGCAGCACCTGTACCTGCTACCGTTAATTTTTGAGTTTTAAGGTTAACAGAACTATCTGTACCACCTGCGGAAACATCAAGTTTTTGTGTGCCAGTAGCAGTATCTACAGCTTTTGTAATCGCTGTATTAACAGCCGTAACCATATCATTAGCATCAACAACACCAGCAGTTCCAATTAAAGCACCAGTTGTCGTATTATTTGTCAATGTACCTTTTGCTACATCAACTGTAATTGTTTGACCATTCACAGTTGCTTTTGCAACACCTGTACCAACAACTTTTAAACTTTGGTTCTTTAAGTTAACAGTACCACTATTCGTACCATCTGTAACTCCAAGACTTGTAGACAAATTAGATACAGCATCATTAGCGATTGCCTTAACATCACCAATGTTAGCAACATTACCATCATCTGTACTGCTGTTAGATACACGACCAGTGCCTACATTACTAATAGCCTTACCACCTGCATTAATACCATCTGTTTTATCAATGGTAACACCACCAACAGTTACTTTGTCGAAGGATACGTTTTTCGCAGTACCAATGGTAATATTACGACCTGTATTTGTAATAGCGATATTATCACCGTTAATGAAGTTTACAGTTTCTCCACCTGCTACAGCAGTATTATTACTACCATTAGTAGACACATTCCATGTAGCCGCAGTTTTAGCAAGACCTTTGATATGTGTATCACCAGCTGTTGATAAATTAGATAAATCCTTATTCGCTGCATTAGCCGCTTGAGTAACAGCATCTTTTAGTTTTTGTGTGGCTGCTACAGATACATTCGTACCACTAGCTGATGTACTAATTAAAGCATCACTACCACTTTCACCATTAATATAGAACTTAATACCAGTCGCTGAGTTTAAAGTTTGACCAGTAGTAGAACCAGATTGAGTAGCTAATGTAATTGTATTTTTCCCTAATTCACTAGTGGAATCAGCAACAGCCTTAACTGCTGCATCCATTTGATTTTTATTAACCGCATCAGTACCAGCTACAGCTTGGCTCACGCCAGAAATAACTTTATTACCAGCATTAATGCCAGTAGATGTTACAGATGGTCCACCAGAAATAGTCAAACCACTTGTATTCATAATGGTATTGCCAGCCTTGATACTTTTACCAGAAACCTCACCAGTTGTACCATTTAAAACAATCTGATTAGCCCCAGTACCAACAGTTACATTATCAGCTGTAAGCTGATCAGTCGTACCCACAGTAATAGTTGTACCTGTTTGTGTAAGGCTGATATTTTTACCATCTTTGAATGTAACCTTATTACCACCTGAAACTTTTTGAGCTGCTCCTGAATTAACCGCTAAATTCCATGCAGAACCTTCTTTAGCTTGATTAATAGCTGTAGCAACATTTTGAGCCGTTGCCAATCCATCAGCACCAGATAGAGACGCCGTTCCTGATGCATCACTTTGAATTGTACCTTTTGTAGTATTAATAGTAACCGTATTACCAGCCATAGAGGTAGTAATATAAGATCCACTAGATCCCTTAACATTAAAATCTACATTGTTATCGTTTAATGATTGACTAGAACGAGTACCACTATCCGCACCTAATGAAATAGTACGTTTTACAGCTGTTTCAGAATCAGCAATAGATTTTTTAGTAGCTGCATTTAAATCATAAGTAACTTGGCCATTATTTCCTACTGTTGCTACTGTAGATGTACCATTAGTAAAATTAAGTCCATCAGATAATTTAACACTATTCGTTGTACCACTATTAGCTTTGTAAGTAATTTTTTGATCCGCATTTGCTTGGTTAATTGCTTCCGCTACATTTTTAGCATCAGCCATACCAGCGCTTGCACTTGCAGTACCATTTGATACAGTAATATCTTTTTTAACACCTTTAATAGCGATACCTTGGCTCGCTGCAGTTGTAGTTATATATGTTGTATCTCCAGTAATAGCTAGCTTACTATTTGCTAAATTAACATCTCCACTGGAACTATTATCGCCAGTAAAAGCTAAATTAACACTCTTAAGTTGAGCTACGTTAACAGCATCTGTATCCTTTGTACCAGCTGCAAGGCCTGTAATTTGACGTGTATTAGTGCTATCACCAATAGAAACAGCACCCCAAGTACTTGTCAACGCTTTTCCCGTTAACCCAGCATATTTATTTGTACGATTTGTATTAGCATCATATCCAGATACACCCGAAGCTGTATCAGCAATAGAATATGTACCTAGCGCAACACCTCTCTCTACAGTAGCTTGCGAACTACCACCAATCGCTATAGCATACTCTTTGTTTGCAACGGAATTCATCCCAATAGCAGTAGAATATGTACCTGAAGCAGTACTTTGTGGGCCTAATGCTGTTGCAGATGACCCTGTAGCCTTACTTGTTTTACCTAATGCTACACCATTAATTGAATCAGCTACTGAATCTTGGCCAATGGCAATAGAATCACTATTGCTTGCATTCGCATTCTTCCCTAATGCAAGAGAATCTGAACCAGTGGCTTTCGATGATGTACCTATGGACACTGCATCAGATCCACTTGCGGCTGCTTGTTTACCAATTGCTGTAGCGGCTTCACCAGAAGCAACTGTAGCTGTACCAATAGATACAGCATCCGTAGCACTTGCAGTAGTATGTGTACCAGTATCACCACTGGAACCAATAGCTACCGCATTTTTACCAGATACATCTACTTGGTAACCAATACCAGTACCATATTGTGCAGCACTTGTGATATTAATAGTAGAACCAAGACCTGTACCTTGGTTGGCATGTACTTGAGAATTATAACCTACTAAAGTAGCAGCGGATTGATCAACAGTTAAGTCCCAGCCCAGACCAGTAGATCTTTCTTTTGTAACTTGTACATTTTTACCAATTGCAGTTGCACCCCAACCAGTGGCACTGTTACCAGCACCAATTGCAATAGTTGCAGTGCCATCAGCAGTTGCACCTTCACCAACAGCAATAGCTTGGCTAGTCTTAGCTTGAGTGTTCTTACCTAATGCAATAGAATTACTTTCAGAAGCTGCTGCACTTGTACCAACTGCAATTGCATCAGATTTACTTGCATTTGCACCGTTACCAATTGCAGTAGCACTATTAGCAGTAGCAGATGTATCTGTACCAAGAGCAATTGCACTTTCACTGTTAGCTGTAGCTTGACCTAATGCAACAGCACCTTTCCCAGTCGCCTTTGCATTCCAACCACCTGCAAAGGCATTCCAAGCAGCTGAGGTATCATTACCTAAAGAAATACCACCTCTACCAGATGCATTTGAGTTTTGTCCGATGGCAATCGCATTCTCTTCGCTAGCAGTTGCATTGCTAGTACTATGACCATTAATAGAAATAGAACCTTTTTTATTTGAGTAACCAAATGATGCACTTGCATCAACATCCATCGTCGCCAATGGCTGCATCATTAAAGACGCCAAAATACCAGCTACAACGATTTTCTTTTTACCTGTCGTGTTTTTCGCCATTTCAGATACGACTACGTAGCATTGTTTGGACTTGGACCAAATAACTTTAAAAATTTTATTCATTTTCGCTTCCTTTTCACTAACTAACCTCTCAACTACATGAAATATATTTTCAAAAACATAATGAAGTCTAGCTCTTTCTAGAGCAATAAAACCCATTAACTTCTAAAAAACTATGAATTTGATTTCATTATTCTATCACACTCTCCTCATATTTCTCAATTGCAAATTATACGGATTAAGAATATTTAATTCCTATTTCGAATTTTGTCTATTTTTATACTTTGCTTGTATTCACTACACTATATATGAATTCTATATGTATTTTAATTCATATTGTATGTATTTTCATCATATGTAGCATTTCTTCCATTCTCATTATCAATCCGTTATTGATTTTACACAACTTAAGCTATACCAAATTGGTTCATTTTATTCTCATTTTTTATAGATGATTTTTGATTAAGAAAATGTATCGATATATTTTTAAGCAATACGATAAATTATTTAATGTTGATTTATACTTTATATGCAAAAAAGCCACTCCCTATTACAAGGAGTGGCTTTCATAAAATACATATACATACAAAATTATGTGTAAACTTATAAATCAGTCGTTTTTTACATATTATATTATTGTTTTTAGAGAAAATACAAATGTACTTTGTGCAAAAGCTAGCCGAATTTTGCTATGCAAATTTTGCATATATGCCCTATACATCTCTTGTGCCTCTTCCACAGATACAATATCAAAGGCAATTCCATCTCCAATAGGCAATTGGCTCAATCTAGGCAAATCGGCGGTAATAACGGTGCCGATTTTTGTATAGCCCCCCGTTGTTTGGCGATCCGCCATTAAAACAATAGGATTACCATCCGATGGTACTTGGATAGATCCAAATACAGCGCCATCAGAGATAATATCGGCGCCGTCGATGTGTTCAACAGGTGCCCCATCTAACCGAAAGCCCATTCGGTCGCATTGGATGGTCAATGTATAGAGTTCACTGCTAAAATTGCGAATACCTGTTTCTGTAAAGTACGTTGCTTGTGAACCCAGTACAACGCGTAGTGGTTCGTGGCATTCACGGCCGCCCCGATTAAATAGAACCGTATTAAATAAATGATTTGATTCTCTAGTATAGTCGCAGATAATAGTATCACGCGCGCAGTCCTTCAAACGCACTTCATCGCCCGCTGCTAAGGGACGGCCCTCAAATCCACCAATATTCGCCTTTGTATGCGTCGCTACACTGCCGTTGATTTCAGGCACATCGATGCCGCCGGCGAAGGAAATATACATGCGCACCCCACATTGGCTAAAGCTGCCAGAGATGACATCGCCGTCATGACAAACAAAGGGAATGTACCGCGGCACCTCCACATTATTAATGGTTGGCTGCATGTCAGCGCCTGTGAAAGCAACAATGCATGTGCCTTTCACCTTTAGCGTAGGGCTGAGCACGGTGCACTCCAAGGCCCCTACGGGCTTCGCATTCCCTACGAGGGCTTGGCCGATAGCATAGCTTTCACCATCCATAGGGCCCGCCACAGGCATACCATATTGTTGAAAGCCTACGCGCCCTCCGTCTTGTACGGTGGTCATCATACCAGGCGCAACCACCTCAAAGGACGCATTCTTATATTCACTTACCGCCACGGAGGTCGCCTACCTTTACATGATGTACAACGGGCTTAAAAGAGGAGCCCAATTTCTTAATACAGTGGAACTCACTTTCATCAATAGGAACATAGCGCACATAGTCGCCCGCCTTGAGAAGGGCCGCCTCTTCACGAGAAGCATCGTACATGGACAGAGGCGTGCGTCCTATAATCTGCCATCCTCCAGGGGAATCCGATGGATAGGTGCCGGTCTGCTCACCCGCGATACCTACAGATCCTGCCGGAATATGCGTGCGAGGCGAGGACAGGCGAGGCGTAGCGATGCGTGGATCCATGCCACCTAGATACGTAAAGCCTGGAATAAAGCCCATCATATACACAAGATAATCTGTGCCGCTATGAATGCTCACCACGTCGGTCTCTGTTAAGTGATTATGAGAGGCTACAAATCCAAGGTCTGGGCCAAATTCACCACCATAGACGGTTGGTATTTCTACGACCGTCACGAGTTCATTTTCATCAGCACTCACATGCTGCGTACAAATAGGTTCAAGAATGTGGCACAGTTCAGCATAGGTGTAGCGCAGCGCATCATACTGAATGAGAAGCGCACAATAGGTAGGCACCATCTCAATAATCCCCTCTAAATGGAGGCTTTCAATACCCGCCACAGTCTGACGGATACGCTGATTAATCTTAGGGTCAATAACTTGACCGAATTCGATGGAGATAGCACTATCCCCAACCGGAGAAATTGTGGGATTCATACGTGCCCCCTAACCTAATAATTTTGCAATACCTTGCAAGGATGTAACACCGATATAAGCAGTCACAAGCACAACAATCCAACCGGTGTAGAATAGAACCGGATTGTGCTTATAGTCCCCTACGATATTCGTCTTACGCGTTGCCAATAGCATAACGGCTAAGGTAACAGGCAAGATCAAACCATTCACAGAACCCGCCACGATTAACAGCGTAGCCGGTTTGCCGATAAAGATAAGAATGCATGTGGACACGAAGATGAATGCCATGATGGTCAATTTTTCATACCGTTCCACCACCTTGAACAAGGTTTTAAGGAAGGATACCGATGTATAGGCAGCGCCCACAACGGAGGTCAACGCAGCACAGAAGAATACGATACCAAATAATTTATGACCAATTTCACCAGCGCCGAGTAAGAACGCAGAACCTGCTGGGTCCTTTGGATCTAACGCAAAGCCCATGGATACTACGCCGAGTACGGCTAAGAATAACAATATACGAACAATGGCGTCTACGGACATGCCCATGAAGGCAGCGCGACGCACATCTTTTAAATGTTCACGGCCAGTAATGCCCGCATCAATCAAGCGATGGCCGCCAGAGAATGTAATGTACCCACCAACGGTACCGCCGATAAGGGTAATCGTAGCTAGCCAAGGGTAATTGGTTGGCACAATGGCATGGGTTACGGCCTCTGCTACAGGAGGATTAGTAGAAAACGCTACATAACCGATGAGTACGAGCATCACTGTGCCCAACACTTTCGCCGTATTATCGAGAACGCCACCCATTTTAGGGGATGCAAATAATAAAATCCCCAAAATACCACTGATGGCCGCTGCCGTCGTCGTATCGATACCGAATACGATGTTAAGGCCCATGGACGCGCCCCCAATGTTGCCGATATTGAACGCAAGGCCTCCAAGGGAAATCAAGAACGCTACGAAGTAACCAAGCCCTGGCAATACCTTATTCGCAATGTCTTGGCCCCGCATTTGGGATACGCCGATGATGGTCCACACATTGAGCTGTGCAATGATGGAGAAAATAACGGACACCACAATGGCGAACGCAAAATCCGCCTTTAACTGGCCTGTAAACGCCGCCGTTTGTAACATAAATCCTGGCCCAATGGACGACGTGGCCATCAAAAATGCTGCCCCTAAGAGGACAGATAAACTCGCTTTTCCTGTAATCGGTTTCATACTGACTCCTTTTATCTATTCTGATTCTATCTATTCTTATACAATCGACTGTAATCTATCGATTCTGAAAATTCGCTACCACGACACCTGCCTTAGTGAGGCCTTCACGAATATACTTTGTGAAAGCTATCGCTTTTGGATTATCGCCATGAACGCATACGGAATCGGCCACAATATCGATCGTTTTGCCCGTATTCGTTACGACCTTGCCTTCTTGCACCATCATGAGCACCCGTTCCAAGGCCTCTTGCGGATCTTTTATGAAAGCCCCCTCTTCCGTACGAGGCACCAAGGTGCCTTCTGCTGTATACCCTCGGTCCGCAAAGACCTCTTGTATCACTGGGATACCTCGTCGCTCTGCCTCTTTGGCTATATAACTACCGCTGAGCACCATCGCTCGAACCTTGGGATTCACCGCTTGTAAACCATCTAACACCGCATCAGCTAATTCCGGTGTTACACACGCCATATTGTAAAAAGCACCATGTAATTTCATATGCTGCAACTCTACATCGTACTGATTACAAAAGGCTTGCAACGCACCGAGTTGGTAGATCATATACGCCCGTGCCTCATCAGGGCTGACCGCCATCTTGCGGCGTCCAAAGCCCATTAAATCGGGATATCCCGGATGAGCCCCTACGGCTACGCCCTTCTCTTTACACATCTTAACAGTGGCCTCCATGATGAGAGGATCGCCGGCATGCCAACCACAGGCCACATTGGCACTAGTGACGTGATTTAACACCTCACTATCCATGCCCAATGTATAATTACCAAAGCTTTCACCTAAATCGCTATTTAAATCTATATAATGTGACATCACTATGCTCCTCTCGTTCTTCATTTTTCTTATATGCTTGGTTTTCCTTATATTCTAATTCCCCTTATATTCTTCATCTTTTCTTTAAATTCTATAGAATATAGTAACATGATTATACAAAATATATTGATACGTTATCAATGATTTTTGTCATGTATACAAAATTCATATAATAACGCAAAAAAGCACTCGACGTAATGTCGAGTGCTTTCACAATCAATAGGACTATTATTATATGTGTGTATATGGAGAGAGTTGTAAGGGAGTCAATGAAAGGGTCAATAGCCTACCGATTATTTATTGTCCTTGGATGCAGCATCATCAGCTTGTTTGCTGTCATCTGCAGATTTGTCATCATCGGATTTAGCATCGGATGTGTTAGCAGCATCTTTGTCGCTAATTACAATGTGACCATCTACAACATCAGCCAACAAGTGTTTTGCATCGATGTGATCCAAGTAGTAATCTGTTACATTATCACGAATTTCGGATTCGATAACACGACGTAATGGACGAGCGCCCATCGTTTTATCGTAACCTTGTTCCATCAACAAATCTTTAGCTGCGTCAGTTACATCTAAGGTAATTTGTTTTTTAGCCAAAGTTTTGTTAACTTGGTCGAGCATCAAATCAACGATTTCCTTCAAATCTTCTTTACTCAATTGATTGAATTCAATAACAGCATTGAAACGATTCAAGAATTCAGGACGGAAGAATGGAGCAATGCGGTCCATTACATCAACTTTGTTTTCATCGTCATTGTCGCTGCCATAACCGAAGCCTGCGTTGGATGTAGCAATGATAACAGTATTTTTGAAGTTTACTGTGTTACCTTGACCATCTGTTAAGCGACCATCGTCCAATACTTGAAGAAGTAATGTAATAACTTGAGGGTCAGCTTTTTCGATTTCATCGAACAATACGATGGAATATGGATTACGACGAACGCGTTCAGTCAATGTGTTGGAGTTATCTTCGTAACCAACATAACCAGCTGTAGCACCAATCAATTTAGAAACCGCTGTGCGGTCACTGTATTCGGACATATCCAAGCGGATAATAGCATCTTTGTTACCGAACATATCAAGTGCTAATTGTTTAGCCAATTCTGTTTTACCAACACCAGTAGGACCTACGAATAAGAAGCTACCGATTGGACGGTTACCTTCGTCAAATCCTGCACGGTTACGACGGATAGCTTTAGAAACAGCTTCTACTGCTTTATCTTGACCGATAACATGAGCTTGTAAACGAGATTTCATATCTTTCAAACGTTCAATATCGGATGCACCCATTTGAGAAACAGGGATACCAGTCATACGTTCTACCGCTTCGGCTACATCGTTAACCTTAGCCACAACCTTTTGGTTATCAGTATGCTTGTCGATTTCTTCTTGCAATTTTTGAATACGCATCTTTTCGTTAATAGCAGATTCGTAATCTTCTTTTTGAGCAAACTCTTCTTGTTTTGCTTTAGCATCTGCAATATCTGCTTCTAATGTTTTAATATCAGTTACAGGATGTTGAGATGCCAAGTGAGCTGCTGTTACATCGATCAAATCGATAGCTTTATCTGGCAAGCTACGTTGAGGAATGTATTGTACGGAATAATCTACAGCGGCTTTCAAAACGGCATCTGGCAATTCAATGTTATGATGCGCTTCGTATAATGGACGAATGCCTTGTAGAATTTTGAAAGTATCTTCTGCAGATGGGGCATTGACTTTTACTTCATTGAAACGACGTGCAAGTGCTGCGTTTTTCATGATTGTGTTACGGTATTCATCTTGTGTAGTAGCACCGATAACAGTCATTTCACCACGGGACAAAGCAGGTTTTAAGATATCTGCTAAGCCTTTAGAGCCTTGACCATCACCTGTAGAACCAGCGCCCAAGATTTGATGGATTTCGTCGAAGAACAAGATGATATTACCAGCGGCCTTAACCTCTTTGATAAGGTTTTGGATATTTTCTTCGAAGGAACCACGATATTGAGTACCAGCTTCCAAACCGGAAATATCGATGGAAATGATTTCTTTATTTTTAATCGCTGCTGGAACATCGCCATTTACAATGGCTTGTGCCAAGCCTTCTACAACAGCTGTTTTACCAACACCAGCATCGCCGACTAGAACTGGGTTGTTTTTTGTACGACGTGCTAAGATTTCAGCAGTTTCTTGAATTTCTTTATTACGACCGATAACAGGATCAAGCTTACCATTACGAGCTTCGTCTGTTAAATTCGTACCTAAACGAGCAAGGATACCATCCTTTTTCATTTTGCCTTGTTGAGCTGCAGCTTGTGCTGCTTGGATTTCTTCATTAGTAGGCAAATGACCTGTTTGACGATAATAAGCAAACTCTTCAGGAGTTACTTCACGACCATTAATTTTATAACGGCGGTTTTCTGTGGAATAACCTCCCATATTACTCATCAATTGATTAAACAAATCATTCATGCTACCAAATTCGCTACCAAAGTTATTGAAATTGTTGTTCATATAAATTACCTCACTTTTTTTACTACAAGTATATCTATTTGACCTTTTAAGTCTCTTTAATTTCTTGCTTTATTTCTAGGTTCCTTTAACCTTATGTCATTATAATAATCTTATTAAGCCAAAAAGTCAATAGGTCAAAGTAAATATTTTTGACTTTTTTTGACTTTTATTTTGACAAATCAGATTTATACGATAAGAATATAGATAGACACTGGGTTTGTGATAGATAATTAAATTTGAACTTTTAAAATATTTACTATAAATTAGATTGTTTAAATTGATTTATTCCCTATATAATAGATATAAAAGTCAAATATATAGTAAATATAAAAGTCAAAAATACAGTAAAGGAATTTAATTTATGATGACAAAAGATCAGAAAAATACCGATTGCAAAACAAACCACAAACCCTCTATCATAACTAGTGATACTAATAAAGATCTAAAAAAGCAGATAAAAGACATCTCGCAACAAGTATTAAAGCGTAATTATGAACTCTATAAAGCATTGGAGAACAAATGAATACAGCTAATATCCAATTCACCTTACAAGATATCTATGAACTCCACGCCCAATTAGAAAGTGCATTTGTCCTTTCACCAGGCGTACGCGATGAAAACCTATTAGCATCAGCCGTCAATACGACCTTCCAAACCTTTATGGAAAACGATCTATACCCATCCATCTACGACAAAGCGGCACAATTATGTTATGGCTTAGCCAACAATCATCCTTTTACGGATGGAAACAAACGAACAGCATTGCATAGCATGTATGTATATTTAATTATTAATGGATTCGACATTATGGCAACACAACAAGACGTAGAAAACATAATCATCGATGTTGCCGCAGGTAATATGACAAATACAGAACTAGCACAATGGTTGCGAGAAAATACCGTAAATATAGATACGAATTTATAATTTGACAGAGATACATAGGGTTCTATAAATTAGAACAGGCCTGTTTTATTTCTAACGAGACCTATACATAGGGTCCTTCAAATTAGTACAGACCTGTTCTATTTCTAACAAGGCACATATATAGGGTTCTTCAAATTAGTACACGCCTGTTCTATTTCTAACAAGGCACATACATAGGACCCTGAAAATTAGAACACGCCTGTTCTATTTCTAACGAGACCTATACATAGGGTCCTTCAAATTAGTACAGGCCTGTTCTATTTCTAACAAGACCTATACATAGGGCCCTTCAAATTAGTACAGGCCTGTTCTAATTTAAAATAGCAATGCAAAAGCGGATAGCCCATTACGAGCTATCCGCTTAATTCTTTGGTGATCCAGGAGGGATTCGAACCCCCGACCCACGGCTTAGAAGGCCGTTGCTCTATCCAACTGAGCTACTGAACCATGTGGATTACCTTTATATGTAATTATCTATTATAGTATAAATTATGTGACATGTATCGTCAACTAATGACGTCATTTTTCGTTCACCCTAAAAAAGGCAAAAAAAAATGGAGCGGGTGAAGGGAATCGAACCCTCGCGACCAGCTTGGAAGGCTGGGGCTCTACCATTGAGCTACACCCGCAAAATAAAAAATGGTCGGAGCAGCAGGATTCGAACCTGCGACCCCCTGGTCCCAAGCCAGGTGCGCTACCAAACTGCGCTATGCCCCGTCATTAATTACTTACTAATTATAGCAAACCCGGTAGTTGATGTCAACCACTACTTTTGCTGAGTTTTACTCAGTTGTGAGTACCTCTCTGCAACGAAAATTATTATATCATCGGACTACTATTCTGACAAGTATTTTTTTATAACTTCATTAAAATTTTATGTAAAAAAACATGCACCCCGTAGGGTGCATGTTCAAAATCATATTTGATTTAGTTAAAATTAGCCTTCGTAATGACCGTCTTCAACGATTTGAGGGTTTTTGGCGATGCCTTGTTTTACAGCTACTTCAGCAACTGCTTTTGCCACTGCAGGAGCTACGCGAGGGTCGAATACGGATGGCATGATGTTTTCATCATTCAATTCGCTGTCTGGAATCAAGTGTGCCAATGCATCGGCAGCAGCCAATTTCATTTCGTCAGTGATTTTAGATGCACGAACGTCGATAGCACCACGGAAGATACCAGGGAATACAGCTACGTTATTGATTTGGTTAGGTGCATCGGAACGGCCTGTACCAGCGATGCGAACGCCAGCAGCTTTCATATCAGCGTATGTTGCTTCTGGGTTAGGGTTCGCCATAGCGAATACGATAGCGTCATCAGCCAAGTTTTCCAAGATTTCTTTTGTGAAAGCACCTGCTGCAGATACGCCAAGAAGGATGTCAGCGCCTTTAGCGTTTTCAGCCAAGTTGCCATGTTTTTCTTCAAGGCCAAGCAAATCAATCAATTCAGTTTGCAAAGAATCAAGGCGTTTGTAATCTTTGTGCAATACGCCAGAGGATACCAATACGGTAATATCACGAGCGCCTGCAAGGTATAACAAACGAGCGATGTTTGCACCAGCTGCACCAGCACCGTTTACTACGATTTTAGCAGTTGCTAAATCTTTTTTAACGAGGCGAAGAGCGCCTTTTACACCGGCCAAACATGCGATTGCTGTACCATGTTGGTCATCATGGAATACAGGGATTTCTAATTCTTCTTTCAAACGATTTTCGATTTCGTAGCATTTAGGAGAAGAAATGTCTTCCAAGTTGATGCCAGCAAAGTTCTTTTGCAACAATTTTACAGTGTTGATCAATGTATCAGCATCTTTAGTGTCTACTACTAATGGGATACAGTCTACATCGCCGAATTTTTTGAACAATAAGGATTTACCTTCCATTACAGGCAATGCGGCAGCAGCGCCGATATCGCCAAGGCCTAGTACACGAGTACCGTCGGATACAACGGCAACCATGTTGGAACGGCAAGTTAATTCAAAGGATTCTGCTTCATTGTCTTTAATACGCAAGCATGGTTCTGCTACACCTGGTGTGTAAGCAACGGATAAATCATGAGCGTCTTTTAATTCATATTTAGTTCCTACTGTGAGGAAGCCTTTTAATTCACGTTTTTTTTGTACTGCTAATTCACGTACGTCCATAATAATTCTCCTTTGTGGATGACAACGGACACAATAGTTTCTTGGTATTAATTATTAATACCCCTTACAAGTTCATTATACAGAATCAGAAACAATAACACAAGATTTTTCGATATAGTTTTTCGAAAATTTTAGAATTAACTATGAATTCATATTCTTAGCATTAATTACATGTCCACAAATAACTAAGCGTTTTAAACCATCTAGGCTTTCACAGATGGCAAATTGCGTCCGTAGAAGATTTCTGTCATTTCTTGTCGCAATTGGTGTTTAATTTGCTTAATTTCTCGTTCGCTCAATTCCGCTTCGGTAATGCCGAATAAGTAATTATCCAAATCAAAATCCTTGAGCATCATCTTAGTGTGGAAGATATTTTCTTGGTACACGTTCACATCAATCATATTATACAAATTGCGCGTTTTCGCATTAATGTAATTTTGAATAGAGTTGATACGATGGTCGATGTAGATTTTCTTGCCCGACACGTCGCGCGTAAAGCCACGCACATGATAGTCCAATGTCAAAATATCCGAATCAAAGCTATTGATCAAGTAATTGAGGGCCTTTAGCGGAGAGATTTGACCACATGTGGACACTTCGATATCGGCACGGAATGTACTAATTCCCTTGTGCGGATGGCTTTCAGGGTACGTATGAACTGTAAGATGGGATTTATCCAAATGCATAACCACATCTTCTTTTTCAATTTCTTCTTCGGAAATCAAAATCGTCACCGATGCCCCTTGTGGGTCGTAATCTTGTTTCGCAATATTTAAAATGTTAGCACCGATAATATGACTCACTTCGGTCAAAATATTCGTCAAACGCTCCGCGTTGTATACTTCATCAATGTATTGAATATACTGCTTTTTTTCTTCCTCTGTACGAGTATAACAAATATCATAAATATTAAAACTCAACGTTTTCGTGAGATTATTAAACCCATATAACTTCATTTTAGGCTTTGCTTTAACTGGTGTATCCATGATATGCCATAACCCTTTCCATGCATAGACTTACTATTTTTTTGTGAAAGCCATACAAAATGTAGCTTTCACACATATACTATATAATATCCTGTTTATACACAAATTCTACATCAAAGGCGCCATCTTCGTAGGTGACGATGGCAAAGGTACCGCCCGATCCATCCCGAGGCAATGCTATACTGCCTGGATTGACAAAGAGAGTATCACCTAAAAGTTTTTCTTTATGAATATGGCTATGCCCGCATACGATGAGGCGCGCCCCCATAGCATTGCCAATGTGTATCAATTCTTGTGCTCGTTTACAATATGATACCTCATGACCATGGGTCATGTAAATATAGGTATCTTCTAAGGGGATCAGTTGTTCCTTAGGCTCTAAGGGCTGCACGCGGTCATTATTGCCGCGCACGGCATAGACCGGCACATCGGTGCGCGTTTGCATATACCGCGCATCGTCGCCGTAGTCACCTGCGTGTAGCCACATGTCGATATCTTGGTCCACCGTTGCATCTAATGCGAGATCAATGGTGTCCAGATAGCCATGTGTATCACTAATAATACCTATTCGTTTCATTTGTTCACCTTTGCTACCAATTGTTGCAACGCCTTGCCACGATGGCTGATGGTTTCCTTCGTATCGATATCGAGCTCCGCCATGGTTTTACCAAATCGGGGAACAAAGAAATATGGATCATATCCAAATCCATTGGTACCAACCGGCGTATCTTGAATTTCACCATCACAAGAGGCTTCGGCCGTCACGCTAGCACCGTCCGGATGTACCAAAGCTAAAGCGCATACATAGTGCGCAGTTCTATCCGATTTACCTTGTAATTCGCGAATTAATTTTTCATTATTTGCTTCATCATCACCATGAACGCCTGCATAGCGTGCGGAGTATACGCCAGGTGCCCCATCAAGAGCATCGACAGTGAGCCCCGAATCATCAGCTAAGCACGGCAATCCTGTTTTTTCGCTATAGTATTTCGCTTTGAGGATGGCATTTTCCATAAAGGTTGTACCCGTTTCCTCTGGTTCCGGAACGTCCACTATGTCTTTCACAGGCACACAGGTAATGTTCATATGAGAAAAGGCCCGTTCAAATTCACGTATTTTCCCCTTATTGCCCGTTGCTAATACAATACGTTCCATATCATTGTTCTCCTTCAGCGGTTTGAGCAGGTGCATCAGGATACACCTTGCCAATTTTGTCCGCTACAGAGCCGAGTACATTGCGTTGCACAGCCATCAATTCGTCAGTAGCAGATTCTGCAAGGTCTAATAATTGGTTAAGTTCATCGCGGCTAAATGTGCCATGTTCACCCGTACCTTGTACCTCGATAAGATTGCCCGCACCGGTACGCACCACGTTCATGTCCACTACGGCAGCACTATCCTCTTCATAGCAAAGGTCTGTAATAGGACCTTCTGGGCCAATACCGACGGAAATAGCGGCACAGAAATCGGTAATAGGGAATTTACCAAAGCCGCCAAATGTATAATCAATGGCATCCACAAGGGCTACAAAGGCACCTGTAATGGACGCCGTACGCGTACCGCCATCGGCTTGGATAACATCGCAGTCTACGGTGATGGAGCGCTCGCCTAAAGCCTTTAAATCTACAACAGCGCGCAATGCACGACCGATCAAGCGTTGAATTTCAACGGTACGGCCCGTTTGTTTACCTCGAGCGGCCTCACGGCTTACCCGTGTTTTTGTAGAACGTGGCAACAAGGAATACTCTGCAGTCACCCAGCCTTGACCGGAACCTTTTAGCCAGCGCGGTACATTTTCCTCGATAGTAGCTGTACAAATGACCTTTGTTTTACCACATTCGATGAGTACAGAACCCTCTGCATATTCTGTAAAATGTCTCGTTATTTTAATCGGTCTCAATTGACCTGCTGTTCTATTATCACTGCGCATAACAACGCCCCCTTTATGTCTAAGTATACCATGCTGAATTGTTCATTATAGGATATGTATCACAATAGAAACGCCCCTCACACGAGGGGCGTTATCTCGTTTATTCTATTATATCATGAACAATGGTTTCCATTCGACAGGCTAAATTTCAACTTGTCCCTGCCCCATAGGGTCCACCACTACATAGCGGTTGAGACCACCCTGTTCTTTCATGCGACGTGCTTCTGTGAAAGCCTCTTCGCGCGTAGCATCATCGGCCTGCCATGGAATAAACATAGCGTACACACTTTGCTTTGCATAGGGCCCATAATTACCATAGGATTCGATGCTATGCCAACCAATTTTATCAGGATAGAGGCGCACTGTTTCACGACGCTCTTCTTGTACACCAGATTCGTCGTAATACACAGAATAATCACGGACCCATCTATTCTTGTGACCGATGAGTTCATCTCGTGCTATTTCCTCACGCCGTGCCCATTGGTCCTTCCATTTCAAAATAAGATCATCAATATATCTCGTTACATCAGCCGACTGATGTTGTTCTACATAGTTTGGCTCGATAACGCAACTGTAATCTAACCCAGCCATCGATAAAATGATACCCGTATTTACATAAGGCAAAGCCTCTTGTACAGAATAGCCCCCTTCAAGGACTGCAACATCTGCTTGCAATAAATCAACCAGTTCTGCGTAGCCCTTAGCGGTCACATTCATATTAGCGAGCGGATCAGAGAAATGGTTATCCTGTCCCGCCGAATTGATGACGATATCCGGTTTAAATTCATGTAGAATCGGCAATACGAGTTCGCGCATCACCTTTAATAAACCTTCATCACCCGTGCCAGGAGGTAGTGGAATATCTATGTTAGCGCCAATAGCTTGAGGGCCTCCGAATTCATCCATAAATCCGGTACCCGGATATAAGGTCCGTCCATCTTGGTGAAAGCTTATATACAATGTATCTGGGTCATGGTAGAACACGTCTTGTGAGCCATCACCATGATGTACATCTGTATCGACGATGGCCACCCGTTTCACACCATAGGTTTTGCGTATGTGTTGGACCATGACGGCTTCGATATTGATGGTACAGAATCCACGAATGCCATGAACCATAGCCATCGCATGATGCCCTGGCGGTCTAACGAGGGCAAAGGCCCGATCAACTTCACCTCGTAGCACTGCATCAGCTGCTGCAATGGCACCACCAGCCGATACGCGATGTGCATCGGTTACCCACGATTGTAAATTAGGGGCCCCAACGTGAACTCGTTCTATTACATCCCAGTCGGCTACGATAGGATTATATTCTCTAATATTCGGCACATCGAGCAATCCTTCTTCTACAATTTGATCCCGCGTATAGAGCAACCGTTCTTGCCGTTCTGGATGGGTAGCAGAAATTTTCCAATCAAAGGCCGGGAAAAATACGAGACCTAATGAAGGATGTTCTATTGTACTAGCCTGCACGATTCCATTTCGCACACGGTAACTGTCCTTATGATTCCACATAGCCGCTCACCCCCGCTTTCAGTTGTACCTTCACAGTAATAATGCGTTCCATCGATTGCCATCCGTCGACAACAGGGAAATCTTCAACGCTTATCGTTTCTATAGCAGGCATTGTACCTTGAGGTACAAGACCTTGTTCCTGAGCAGCCTCGCTCAGTAAGCCATAAGCTACTTTTGCAACAGCGTCAGCAGAACGCAAAGAACTACTTTTATCTTGAATGCCCAGTTCTGGCACTACCATAGTACGCCGTTTTGTATCGACGTGAACCGTAATCGCCATCGTATGGTTAGCCACACCAGCACCGATGGCATTAGCCACGGCCGCATCGGCTGGAATATGAACAGGCAATCCTAGTTGGTCCCCAATAATAGGGCCCAAACTAGCCGCCGTGCCACCGACGATAACAAGTTGGGCCGACACAAATGGATCAGGATGCACAATATCGGCTACTACATAGATTGGTCGTTTATTTTCCTTTGCTACGACCGTATCAATCCCTTGCTTTACAACACGGACGGCTTCATCTACGATGCGTTGAGCCATAGTGTTAGCATCAATGGTCGTATCAATCTGTGCAATGGCATCGTACGCCTTCTGTTCATCGCCATAATGCGCGTTACCAAGCACGATGAGGGCATCCCCTAATGTAGGGATAGTACCGCCCAATGCAACAGATGGGCCAATCCGTTCAGGGCCAACCATGAGTTTCCCATTTTCATAGCGCACCGCCGATTCACCGCCAATGCCCACCGAGGTAACCGCAAAGGAACGTACAGCACTTGGATATTCACGAATGGATACGCCCTCCTTTGTCATCAGTGGTTTGCCCTGTTTCCACAAGGAAATATCCGTTGTAGTCCCACCAATATCAAGGGCTACCGTATGGGCGTCTTTAGTGCTGCGCAATGCTTCCAAGCCAAGTACCGTTGCAGCTGGTCCGGTAAATACCGTTTCTACAGGAATGGATTCCACCGTATCTATCGGTAGCGAACCACCGTCAGCTTTCAAAATATATACAGGTGCCGTAATGTGAAAGGTATCTAATGCGTGGTAAACAGCGTTCTTAAATTCCTTAAATACAGAGGCCACGGCGCTATTAAAATAGGCACTGATGGTGCGACGTGGAAAATTAAGATTGCCACTTAACGCACTGCCTGTAGAAATCGTATGATACGTGTCAGCTAGAGCCTGAGCAACATCGATTTCTTCCTTTGGATTGCGAACGCCAAATTTTGCGGATACAGCAGCCAAATCGGTACCACTCTTAGATTGCACCATGTTCGCTAGTTGATGAGTCCCCTCTACATCTGTACGTTCCACCACGATGCCACGATGGTCCGTGTACCCTTTAAGATACACAGGTCTTACAGGGAATATATCATCTACATTGCGCCCTGGCCCCGCTACTACATAGAGATCTACAGGCTGTTCTTTATGCTCCACAATTGTATTTGTCACTACCGTAGTGGATAGCGTTACCTGTTCTATTTGTGCAGGGTCCACACCACGCATCACCGCACCTAAGGCATCCGTTATGCCATTCATGAGGTTCTCCTTCGTGGTTCGCCGCTTCGCCGATGAAACGATGGTACCCCCATCTATAATAACGGCATCCGTAAAGGTACCGCCTACATCTATGCCTAATAACATATATCCTCCTTTAAACAGAAAAGAGACCGCCGGAGCAGTCTCTTTTGTTAATCTCTAGACTTACCAGTTCTGCACCGGAAACATCGAGAATCTTTTATTTTGCTCCCGAAACGGAAGCGTAGTTTTTAATAATAACGATTGGTGTCATTTGGCTATCATTACCAAATGGATTATCAATCAACAATTTAGCGATTTTCTTCGCATCAATACCGCGACTTGTACCGAGAATTGCAGAGCGTTTCAAGTCGTTTACGTCTGCTACAACAGCGCCATAGCAACCTGTACGTTGAACGATTTTTTCAGCCACCTTATCTGGATCTTTTGGACCAAATACGATGTGTTTATCGAATGGAGGCATTGTACCTGTTACGTCATCGGTTAAGGATGCAGCACGGGCGATAGCGTAAAACACGCCTGGTTTGCGGAAAATTTTAGCAATAGCGCCTAAGAAGAAAGCACCTAATACCTTCCATTTACCATCTAAGTTCATAGCAGATTGCATACCATAAATAGAAGCCATGGAACCATCTGGATGGATAAAGCGGTTAATCATACGCGCTTGCCAGCACACATTGAGTTCTTCAGGACGTGTAAAGCGACCTTGTGTAATAGCCACAACGGATTCTGCTACGCATACGATGTCTTCTGGTCCAATATTGTGACCACCAAATTCAACGATAGCATCAACGATGTCATCATTATCTGTAAGAATACGTGTAGGAACACATACTAATTCTAATTCTGCCATTGTTATGCCTCCTTAGTGAACCAATGCTGCTTGTACTTCTTCTGCAGTCAAACGAATACGTTGTTTATCGATATGGTAATCGGTACGACCTACGATTTGGTAATAAATGTCGATGTCCATATAAGGGAATCCCTTAATATCTTCGCGGATATTACCATTTCTACCAGTTAAGGTAACGTAAACGCGGATTGTACCACCTTTGCGAGGCTTGATGATGATAGCTTCAAAGTAACCATCGTGGCGTGGACGATCGATATCCATAGCCCAAGCATCTACTTTCACACCATCAAAATGTTCTTCTGGAAGCAAAGGACGTGGAAATAAATCCATGATTGTACCAAGTTGACGGCCTTTGTTTACAAATGGCACATCGCAGAACAATGTCATGGAGCTCATATTCATATCTGCCAATTGAAAGCTTGTTTTCCGCTTTGACAACAAAATAACGCGTTCGTTACCTTGTTTTAATACGAATAGACGGAATAATAAGTACAAAATAGCTACAATAACTGCAATGGCAACTATCACATTTATTATGTCATAAAACCACATGTGAATTCTCCTTTATAGTGTAATCAATTCCACCGAAAAATCATCAGTATCTAAGAATTGGGCGCCCAAATCAGCCCCTAGGGCAATATCCTTTGTGAAATACAAGGTGCTACGGCCCTTCTCGGTAGATGGATTATGCAAATGATTGCTGTCCATCGTACGTCGTACTAGATCACTAGTCTCATAAGCAGGGTCGATATATCGGATGCGGTCACCTGATAACTCCTGCAGGACAGGGCTAACAAATGGGAAATGAGTACATCCCAATACGACAACATCGATATCCCGTTCTAGCATAGGTGCTAAGTACTCCTTAGCGGTTTTACGAACAGCGTCATCATGCAAATGACCTTGTTCAATTAAGCCGGCTAGTTCTGGGCATGGTTGTTCCCACACAAAAACCTCATGGTCGATGTCCATAGCCACATATTTATGAATATGACTATTAACGGTCGCCACCGTCGCCATGATACCGATGGTATTACTATTGCTTTCACGAATAGCAGTTTTAACACCTTGCGATACACCGATAACCGGCACATTGACGCGACTGCGCACCTCATCGAGGGCCACCACGGTGAAAGTATTGCAAGCGATAACCATCAATTTTACAGGTACTTGATGTAATGTTTCTGCAATACGGCAAGCGATTTCTGTAATCTCCTCGGTTGGACGATTGCCAACGGGATTATTAGCATTATCCCCTATATAGATGAAGTTTTCATTGGGAAATTGTTCCTGTAGAACTTTCAAAACGGATAGACCACCTACACCTGAGTCAAAGACGCCGATAGGCAGTCGTTGTGTATCTATATTAGTCATGAGGCATCTCCTCAACAGCATTTAGAATAGGTTGATAAAAGCGATCCTCTAATCGTACGATTTTCCCAGACGATTTAGACATAAAGGCATTTTTAGTCTCACCCGTCGCCAATAGAGCACCATCGCTAGCGCGGCGCATGCGGTATTTAAATACCATCTGAGCACGGGTCATTTTGACTAAATAGGTTTCTATATTAATCGTGTCATCGAACCGAGCAGGTTCCTTATAGTTACACGATACATTCATAATTGGAAATACTATATCCTCGTCCATCATATCCCACAAGGTGACACCGATGTGACGAAGGAATTCAATACGCGCTATTTCAAACCACCGAAAATGATTGCTATGGTGAGCAATTCCCATCATATCGGTTTCATAGAAACGGACGTTAATTGTCGCTGTATACATTTATTCATCCTTCTTATTACAATACAAATTTAATTGTATATCTATTAACAAAGGGTGTCAAATAAACAAAGGCAGTCCAACCAATAACAATGATTAAACTGCCTTTTTATGTACTTGTTAGTTGCCAAAAGGGAATAGCTTTTTCGCTTGTTCTTCGTGGGATGTTTTGATATAGCGGTTGGCGATTTTGAAAGCAATGCCGAGAACTGCTACATCATCTACCCAGCCAAGGCCCGCAATCGTATCAGGAATGATATCGATTGGTAGGACGAGATACCCTAAGGCGCCGGCTAAAATAGCCTTTACATATTTTGGTGTATCTTGATCGCGCAAGCAAAAGAATAACACCACTGCTTTTTGTACAAAGGCAAGTTTTTTACCATAGCGAGTGGCAAACGCCAAGAATCGAGACTCACTAAAATACTTGCCATATTTGATAATCTTTAATGGATTCATACCAATCCTTCTAACTATTTACGAAAACCGTTAATTGTGGATTTTGTCGTTTCTTTTACTGTTTCAACCGCTTGGAACGCAGTATCTTTTGCATTTTCCACAGCTTTAGACGCTGTAGTTTTTGCGTTTTCCACAGCCACTTGAGTAGTTGCTTTCGCTACTTCTACGCCACCTTTAGCCAATTCTTTTGCAGTATCCAATGTTTCTTTTGCTACATCGATTTTTTCTTTTGCCGCATCAGTTACTTTTGCTACTGCTTCTGCTGCATTATCATGCAATTGGTATTTCGTTTCCGTATTCCATTTTTCAATAGCAGGTGCTACTTTTTCAGAATATACTTGTTCTAATTGTTCTTTTGCAAGACCTGTTTCATTGGCAATACCAGCCCATACATCGCGTTGGCCTTGAGTGAACGGAATGCTTGCTGCTGCATCGCGAGCGATTTCGCCAGCAATGGTTTTACCATTTTCATAGAACTCAGCGATCATAGGTTTGTAGCGTTCGATGTCGGATGGCATACCATCTTCGATCCAGATATGAGCTACCTTACCAATAGCATAGGTCAAACCAATAGCTACCGGTACGCGTACTGCTTTAAAAGGTACGAGTAAGGAAATAGCAGCTGTAGCAATAGCAGTGCTCAAGCCACCTACTAAACCTACAACAGCACCTGTTTGTAATTCAACATCATATAAATGAGCAATGCGAGTTACCATGTATGTTGCATTTGTGCATAGTGCAACATTGCTGAATTTTGGAGACAAAGCCAATACGGCAGCACGGCCTGCACCCCAGAAAATAAATTGTTCAACTTGATAATTTAAATCTTGACCACCATCGCTAAGCGGTTCAATTCTAACGCCATTATATTCTGCCATAATCGTTCTCCTTTTTTCTCCGGATTCCACTTGTGAATGTATGTATCGTTCATTAGTATTATTATACCATTCTCAATGTAGAATTGAAATGAATAATATATATTTTACCCTGTATAAACTGTCTTATTATGACTATTAGTAATAGATAACACTCTATTCACTACCAACTCGTAAGACCTCCATCAATCGTCCACGCAGCACCTGTTACAAAGGATGCTTTTGAACTAATTAAAAAAGCGATAACTTCGCCAATTTCATGAGGTTTTGCAATACGTCCTAACGGATAATGTTGGCCCATCTCCTCTTTTGCTTGTTCCGCATCTTGATGGGATTGGGCAATTTGCTTATCTACAAGCGATGTATCTACGTCGCCAGGACATACACAATTTACACGTACTTCATGAGGTGCCATCTCAAGGGACAGTGATTTTGTAAAGCTTACGATAGCACCTTTTGACGCACCATATACTGAGCAGGCTACATTGCCCTGTAGGCCTGCATCACTAGATACGGTAACAATACTGCCTTTTACTTGACGTAAATAAGGCAATGCTGCTTGGCACAAGAATACAGTCCCTTTTACATTTGTACCAAACATTTCATCAAAGGCCGATTCAGATACATCGGCTAGCAGCTCTTCTTCATAATATCCGGCCGCCGTTACAAGAGCCGAAATACTACCAAAGAAATCTACCGTTTCTTTTACGATGCGCTGACAATCGCTCACACTGGATACGTCGCCTTTCACATAGCGCACCTTCGAAGAATATCGGCGCAATTTCATCTTTGCCCTTTGTCCCGCTTGTTCATCGCGGCCATTGATAACGACGCACCAACCTTCTTGCAATAATAGCTTAGCTGTGGCAAATCCAATCCCCGATGTGCCACCGCTGATCAATGCCACTTGAACATCATTTTTATGAGGCATACTCACACCTCCTACAAGGTAGAAATATAATCAAACACTAATTTTAACAACATCACTGTCGTAACAGACAGGAATACAACACGCACCAAAGAGGACCCTTTCGCAATGGCTAAATGAGATCCTAAATAGGCGCCCACAACTTGTCCCACCGCAGCAGCAAGACCATACATAATATTGACGTGTCCTAAATATAGAAACACAAGTAAAGATGCTAAATTACTGGTAAAATTTAAAATTTTAGCATTCGCCGAAGCATGGAGAAAATCAAATCCGGTAAAGATAAATCCCATAATGAGAAATGTACCCGTACCAGGGCCTATAAAGCCATCATAAATACCGATGCCAAGGGCAAAGGCCATACAAATATAAAGTGCTCGCCCCATTACTTGAGAGGTGCGATTTACTTCGCCCCAGTTCTTTTTAAAGACTACAAATAATGTAACGGCCACGAGTAATACGATGATAATCGGTTTAACATATAGAGGCGGTAATGATACAACCGCCAACGTACCCAGCATAGAACCTATAAAGGTAAAAGGCAATAGTTTACGAACCAGCCTAAAATCAACCATATGGTTTCGTAAAAATGTAATTGATGCACTACCGGCCCCAAAGATACTAGACAATTTATTACTACCTAGAGCCACGCTAGGAGGCAAATTAGTTAGCAACATGGCCGGCACAGATATCAATCCACCGCCACCCACTATGGAATCCACAAAGCCCGCAAAGGCCCCTGCTACAGCAAGCAATATAAGTATCATTACCTCATAGGGTAATCCGGTTATTGCAATTAGCCATTCCATATACGACCTCCCATATCTCATATACATATACTATCATTTTACCATTCGTATAAGTAAAAACAATAGTCCTATATACAAAATAACGGTGACCAGGGTCACCGTTATGTATTATATCCTACTATGAATATGTTACGACTATTTTTTGTCTGCCAATCGATCTAATACCACTGTATAACCATCAGCACCATATACAAGGCATCGTTTCACACGACTAATCGTCGCTGTACTAGCGCCGGTTTCTTCTACAATCGTTTCATAGCTATCACCAGCGCGTAACATTTTAGCCACTTGAAGTCGTTGCGATAATGCTTTCAGTTCATTAACAGTACAAATATCCTCAAAGAATGCATAACATTCTTCTACAGTTTGAAGTTGTAAAATGCCTTCAAAGAGCTCGTCATGTTGAGCACTTCTCAATTTTTCATTGACGCTCATAACGCCTCCTATTTCTTATTCATCGCTTTGGATAAACCGTCACCAATCATTTGGATAACTTGAACCATAATGATAAGAATGATAATGGTAGCGAGCATGATATCCCCTTGGAAACGTTGGTATCCGTAGCGGATAGCAATATCACCAAGGCCGCCGCCACCAATAGCACCTGCCATTGCAGAGTAACCAATCAAGTTAACGATAAGCACCGTAACATTATCGATAATAGTTGGCAATGCTTCTGGTAACAATACCTTGCGGATAATTTGGAATGGGCTTGCCCCCATCGATTGAGCAGCTTCGATAACACCGAATTGAATATCCTTAATGGATGTTTCTACAAGACGTGCTAAAAACGGAATCGCCGCCAATGTCAACGGTACACAAGCAGCCGTCGTACCAATGGACGTACCAACAACCATACGTGTAAACGGAATGATGGCAACCATTAAGATGATAAACGGAATGGAACGAGTCGCATTAACGATAGCCCCTAGAATCTTATTAAGCGCTGCATTTTCTAAAATATGCCCTTTAGATGTAACCACCAATACTACACCGAGCGGAATACCAATAATCATGGCCATAATCGTAGAGATAACGGTCATTTGCAATGTATCCAAGGTACCGGTTATCAACAATTTAATTACTTGCTCTGACATAACCGATCACCTCGCTTTCAATTGGTAATGTTCTGATATAGTCTAGCCCTTCTTGCGCCTTCATAGGATCACCATTCAAAATGATGATGAGACGGCCTACACTAGTGTTTTGAATGTAGTCGATGCCACCAAATAAGATGCTTACATCGAGGTCAAACCGACGTACCAAACCTGCTACAACAGGTTCATCTGTGGCTTGGCCGGTAAACTTCAATTTTACCAATGGTGCCGTACCAGCAATCCAGTCATCATGAAGTTCAATATGTTCAAGCGCTTCTTGTGGTAGGTTATCGCTTACTACTGAGCCAACGAAATCTTTTGTAGTCGGTTTCTTCGGATTTGTAAATACTTCGAGCGTACTACCTTCTTCTAAGATAACACCGCCTTCGATAACGGCTACGCGGTCACAAATTTCGCGGATAACCTTCATTTCATGAGTGATGAGCACAATGGTAAGCCCCATCCGTTCATTGATATCCTTCAACAATTCCAAGATGGATTCTGTTGTTTGTGGATCCAACGCAGATGTAGCTTCGTCGCACAATAATACCTTTGGATTAGATGCCAAGGCGCGAGCAATGCCAACGCGTTGCTTTTGACCACCGGATAGCTGGGATGGATAGTTATTCACGCGGTCCGATAAACCTACGATATCGAGAATCGGAGTGATGCGTTCTTTGATTTCAGCCTTGCTAAGCCCTTGCAATTCCAATGGGAATGCTACATTGTCATAGACCGTGCGCGATGATAAAAGATTAAAATGTTGGAAAATCATGCCAATATGTTTACGCGCTTTACGCAGTTCACTAGCACTCAATTTCGTTAAATCTGTGCCGTCTACGATAACGGAGCCCGATGTAGGGGCTTCCAGCATATTGATGCAACGAATCAGTGTAGATTTACCAGCCCCTGATTGACCGATAATGCCGTAGATTTGCCCCTTTTCAATGGTGAGGCTAATATCCTTCAGCGCTTCTACACGATTAGCACCTTCGTAGACCTTGCTAATGTGTTCTAATGTAATCAAAATATGTCCTTTCTTTGTGAAAGCTCCCCTTACCAGCCACTATAGCTACCATATTGATACCTATAGTATGCTAATTAAGCCAAGCCTTCTTCCATTAATTTTTCTAGACCATGACGTAATTTCATAGTCACTGCACCTGGTTTACCATCAGCTACAGGATTTCTGTCGAGTTTTATAATCGGAATCACACCACCGGTTGTATTGGTAAAGAATAGTTCATCCGCATCATCAACGAAGGCGCGGTCAAACTCTTTTTCGATAACAGTGATGCCCAATGAAGGTGCCACACGAGTGATAACCATTTGACGCGTAATGCCCTTCAAAATATGATTATCCGCTGGATGTGTATAAATAATTCCATCTTTTACGGCAAATACATTGGATGTAGCCCCTTCGGTACAAATGCCATCGCGGAATAACATCGCTGTATAGGCAAATTTCTTTTCCGCCTTTGTTTGTGCCAAAATGTTAGGAATCAAATTCGTTGTTTTAATGTCTACATGACCCCAACGTTCATCAGGCAATGCGATAGCTTTCACACCGGATTCCAACTTGTTCACTGCATCCATATCGAGATTATGAATGGACATGAGCATTTGTGGTTCAAGTTTAGAGCGATCGTATGCATGATGGCGTGGCGCTACACCACGAGAGATTTGTAAATAAATATAACCTTCTTTGATTTCACTTTGTTCAATCAAAATTTCGTGAAGTTCGGTCAAATCATCTGGTGTCATTTTTACGGGAATGTCCATTTCACGCATGGACCGATATAGACGGTCTTGGTGATAGGACAATGCAAAACAACGACCTTTTGTAACACGTACAACTTCATATACAGAATCACCGAATAAGTAACCACGGTCATCAATGCTGATTACCTTAGCACCTGGTTCGACGAATTCACCGTTAAAATATGTTAATTCTTTCATAAGAGCACCTCATTTTCTCTTGTTGTAACTCTAATCAGTATGATTGTATTATAGCACAATCACAGATTAATTTTCACACTTTACATCGTGAAAGTTTTCAAATTAGTCATGAAAAAATCCGCCCTCTACCGATAACTATAAGTTATGGTAAGAGCGGATTCTATTGTAATTAGTTATATACCAATCTTACAGGGCTTGTATAAGCCCATTAGTTGCCAAGAATATATTTTCGAATTGGCTTTGGTATTTGTTTTAAACCTACTGTCGTCAAGTAGGATAATCCTACGGCCATCACATACAACAGCACTACGTGAGGCACTGTAAATAGAAGATTATACTTGGCCATGATACCGGTCATGATCAATAACCAGAACGGATGTGCCAAATAGATGCCGTATGAAGTATCCCCAATTTGTGACCAGAACGCCTCCATCGTATTGTTGAGGGGCATCACTTGGAATAGGAATAAGCTAAACAATGTGCCTAATGCCGTATAGAATACACCCATTGGACTCAACTGATGTACCGTGTAAATCGCTTCGAGCACCGTATAATGCCATACATCCATGACATAGTAATAGGCGCCCAACATGGATAGAATCGATAAAATGGCACATGTGGCCAATAGATATCGGTAACGCCACATATAATCCTTCACGATTTCATATCGCTCAGCTACAACAGCACCAAAGAGGAATATCCATACATAATGAATCACCCAATAATTAAGGCGCATATCGAAGAGATATTTTATGGCTGGAGAATCGCTAAACTGTTGTGTCACCCAGGCTCCCAATCGATAAGATGATATAAAATCAACACCTAATTGGATGGCAAATAAGATGACAAGCCAAGGAATGGGGACTTTCAAAATCCACCGTACCATCACACGCCATAGTGGCATGAGCACATAGAACCATACCAGTATAACCATAAAATATAAATGGTACATACTGTTACCAAACAAGAGGTTCACAAGCAATGGTCCGGGATGGAGATTTCCAAAATTGTGCGCCGTTATGCCTGTATAGATAAGGTAGAATAGGGACCACACAATGTAAGGATAGAGCACCACTTGAAAGCGCCGTCTCATAAAATCCTTGTAGCTAAATGGGTCATTTACCGATGTATGGTAGAACAAACCAAAGGCTGACAGGAAGAAAAATGCGGGCACTGCAAAACGCGATAAGATTTCCAACACGCTAATGAGTTGTAAATTAACGAACGGATTTTGTAATGCATAGGAGCCGACATGAATGCCGATAACGCCGAGCATACAAAGGCCACGCATATAGGTTATTTCAGGCAAAAACGATCGTTTCATAGGCGATTATTGTTGCGGCACAGCGGCCGGTGTTGGAACGATGCGCGGTGAAGTCGCTGCTTGATGTACTACCGTTGTCGAAGTTGCAGTTGGTGCAGCTTGAGTTGTTGTAGTTGGCACAGCTGGAGCAGCTTGTGCTTGGCCATTGGCTTGTGCAGCCGCAGCAGCTGCTGCAGCTTCAGCTTGTCTCTTCGCTTCTGCTTCCCGTTGCATACGAATTTCTTTTTGAAGAGGTACTACTGGTTTATCATAAACAGTAATATCCGTTTCAAACAAACGGCCCCATGGGAATGTAGCCTTAACTGTACGAGGGTCTACCTTCAAATAAGTTTCACTGAAATCTTGTACACGTTCTTGTAAATACTCTTCTAATTTTGAATTCAAATCACCAGAGTAGCGTACATTGTCGGTACGAATGGAATCTTGCATACGATAAATATCCTTGCGGATATTCGCTTGGTATGCCCAGTTATCCAAATATTGTTGGGTCAACATATCGCGATGCCCTTCTGGGGACATAGTTTGTAGCAATAAGCCTTGTGCAATCGCATAGCCTACCGTATTGCTTGCTGTATTCCAGCCATTGTAAGCGCCGATTTTATAGAGTAAATCGCGTTTATATAAAGCACCTAACAAGGTATTATCAGAGCCATTGTTATAGGCAATATCCGCAATGCTCACGTTTACACCTTGTTCCGTAGCTTGTTGAATACGATCTACAAAGGCAGTCGTAGCTTGAGAAATCATTGGGAAGTTACCAAAGGTTTCAGATTCAGATGTGCTCGTAGAAAGCGGTGTATTAACAGCGAGAAGAACAGTTGGTTTACCTGCAGTTGTCATCGTACCACCAACGGCTTCTACGTGTTCCGCAATCGTTTTATCAACGGTTTGGTCTTCGTAACCTGGCAATGTTTTGCCGGCACCACCAAGTGGATAGATAACGGAGAACGTAGGTTTTTCCGCACTTTCATCGGTACGAGAACGAGCCATCAACAATAAACCGAGTTGATCCGCCCCAGGGAAGCTGCCATATTGTGTACGTGGAATGCCCTTAGAGTATTGATTTAAATAGCGTCCTTCCAATGCGGATTGAGACAATTGAGATGTATCATCATGGCCTAATGCAAAGTATGCAAAGACGCCATTACGCGCTTCATCGATTAGATCTTTGTTTACTTGCATATTTTTTTGACGGCGAGAGAACCAGTCTTGTAGATATTCTACAGGGACAGAGGCTTGCAAGCTCATCAATTTTTGCGTTTCCGCTTGTGTCAATGTGCCTGCATCCAATTTATCTTGTAGTGCAGCAATTTGGAATATGGTTGGACCATAATCTGCATAGTAGGATGGTTCTGTACCACCCCCACTAGCGCGTGGGGAACGCATTACGGTACCAAAACCATAAATGCGTATATTTTTATGGTTTGCCTTAAGCGCTTCGATGCGTTTTAAACGATTTTCCAATGTGCTCAATGGCAAATTATGTTTACGAGAATCCACAAGACCGCCATAGATTAAGGTATCTGTACTCAATACCATAACATCGGCACGGCCCGCATTTTGCTCTACCCAATTCCAGATTTGATCGGCTTGCCCTTTGTAGGTTTTACCGGAAATCAAATTTTGTGGTGGTGTTAACACCGTCATTCCCGCTGCCTTTGCAGTATCAACTGTATATTGTAGGCTTACTGGACGATCATCTTGCGGAACATATAACACAGTTTCCGCATCAACTTGAATGGATGTACCCATAGCAATAGCCGTAACCATTAACGCTACTTTCAACCATTTTTTAGACATAGGTTAAACTCCTTTATCAAGCACGCTTGTGCGTACCATTTCACAACTGTTGTAAGGGATACAATCATAAAAAAATAACTAATATTACAATTATATCACTTAGTCATAATTTGGCAAATATATCGCATAAAACCGATTATTATCTGACACGAGGCAGGCTCCAGTGATATTTTATAGCTAGTAGACGAATGACCAGCACAATGGTGAAAGCCCCATATACGGCTTGCCCTGCCCAATCGCTAATTACCAGTAGATAATAGGCTATACCGCCAATAATACTAGGCAACGCATATACGTCTTCTTTCAGTACGGAAGGCACGCGCTGTGCTAACATATCGCGTAGAATGCCACCACCTACAGCGGTAATGGTACCAAGCAATACGATGAATATAGGCAAGTCCGGATATAGTGTATATCCTGCAGAGGCCCCCGTAACGGTAAAGGATGCTAAGCCAAGAGCATCGGCAAATAAATAACTAGCCCTACTACGAGGTCCCATTATGTTGCGATGATAGCGACTGTTATAAATAGCAAATACAATAAAGGTTACCACGAGGACGACCGTAACGTACACCACATTACGAAGTGAATTGGGCGGGAAATAGCCTAACAGTACATCACGAATCACACCGCCCCCAATAGCGGTAGCAAGCGCGAGCACGGCCATGCCAAAAATATCCATTTTACGGGACACACCCACAAGTGCGCCTGATACGGCGAATGCGATGGTACCAATCATGTCAAACATATACCAAATAATATCCATACTAGCCTCACACAAGCAACTGACACAACGATTAAATCTATTCGCAAAAATACGATAAAATATGATAGACTCTATGTAAGATATTATACATTAAGAGGTGCAATAATGACAAAAGACCTAATGGATTCAACTGAACTTAATACAATAGACGAGCGCAGTCGTGACGAATACTTTATGAGCCTTGCCATCGAAGAAGGCAAAAAAGCGTATGCCCTTGGCGAAATTCCTATTGGCGCCATTTTGGTCCACGATAATCAAGTCATTTCACGTCATCATAACCGCCGTGAACTGGATCATGATGCAACAGCTCACGCCGAGGTTCTCGTCATCCGTGAGGCCTGTAATAGCCTAAAGCGCTGGCGGTTGACTGGATGCACCCTGTATGTTACGATAGAGCCGTGTCCTATGTGCGCAGGGGCCATTATTAACAGCCGTATTGATCGCGTTGTATATGGTGCTAGCGACTACAAAGGAGGCGCCGTAGAATCACTGTTTAATGTGCTATCCCATCCGGGACTAAACCATGAGCCACAATTGCAAGCAGGCATCCTCGCTGATGAATGTAGCCAATTGATGAAAGATTTCTTTAAAGAGCGTCGTAAAGCACGGAGGAGTACCCAAGAGGCTGAAGGGTCCGCACTCGAAATGCGGTAGGTCGGGCAACCGGCGCGGGGGTTCAAATCCCTCCTCCTCTGCCATATTTTTAACAATGAACTAGCACATATAAAAAAGACGGTACTTGGGGTACCGTCTTTTTTCTTTTGCGTTAAGCAATCAAAATACTCATTGCCTTAGTCACTTATTATATTACATCTTGCAAATAAATCTGTAAAGATTTTCAAATTCTCAATACGCATCGTACAATTTATATTTTGGGATACATATAGTATATAATATAAATATATTATATACTATATCATCAATCAACGAGGTTTACTATGCAAAAGTATTATCCTTATCTCATCACGCTGAGTCACATGATTAATGACTCATGCCAAAGTGTATTACCTGCATTATTGCCGCTGTTTATCTATACGTATGGACTGTCCTTGGAGCAAGCAGGTTTTCTTATCTTAGCGAACACGGCATTATCATCATTGCTACAGCCATTGCTAGGGTATATTTCAGACAAGCTCAATCAGCCACGACTCATCGCAGCAGGCACGTTATTATCCGCATGTAGTACGGGGATGATGGGTTTTGTTTCGTCTTATGAAAGCCTCCTTGTATGTGCCACACTAGCTGGTGTAGGTTCTTCCATTTTCCATCCTGAAGGGGCAAAAATTATGAACCGCCTCGGAGGTGGCAAGAAGGGCAAAGCAATGGGAACCTTCGCCATCGGCGGTAGTTCAGGCTTCGCCTTTGGTCCTCTATTTGCTGGCGCTATCGCCTATACAGTGGGTGCACATGGCCTAGCAGCTTTCACCGTAGCCGGTATTATTATATCTACCGTTCTATTTCTGCTCATGCCACGTATCGTAGCTCATGCCCAAACTATCGACCAAGCTGTAGCCACCGAAAATCCAACAGTTTCCGCTCAGCCACTGAAAAATTATTGGAAATATTTTGGTATATTGTTCATCATTATTCTAAGCCAATCGGTTAATTTCCGCGTTATTAATGCATTTATCCCTGTATTCTGGACTCATGAACTCGGCACGAGCCCCGAACAAGGTAGTTTTGCATTAACCGTATTCTTTAGCATCGGCATCTTTATGACCTATATCGGTGGCTTATTGGGCGATAAATACGGTCCTATCAAAATCATTAGATTATCTCTGTTGATTTGGTTGCCATCCATGTTCCTATTAACACAAGTCCCTGAGTTTTCTGTAACGATTATGATGCCACTCGCCTATCTAATTTTGCTCATGATTGGTGCTGCAAAGGCCATCAGTTACAGCCCTGTTATCGTATTAGGACAAACTTACCTAGCAAAAAGCATCGGCTTTGCCTCCGGCATCACCCTCGGCGTGAGCCAAACTATTGGCGGTATCATCGCACCAGTGGTGGGTAACCTAGCCGACACCTACTCACTCCCAACTGCAATGATGACACTAGTTCCATTTCTCGTAATGGGCCTAGGGGCATCATTGCTACTTAAAGATCCTAAAAAATTACAGTAGGATAGAAAATAACTATTAAGTTGATACTATTTATACCTGTTATTAAAGTAGCAATATTGTATTATATAAAAAAGATTGGAGATTCAATCATCATGCAAAAAAATATATTAAAACCTTTCATCCTATTAATATTTTCTATTTGTACATTTTTCTCTATGATATCATCTAGTAGTGCTTTTAATGCTGTAGAGGAAGCAAAAACTATAAGCAGTAATCCAGAACTTATTTATACAATTTATTTAGGAATGCCACGTTCAGCCGTTGAGCAAAATTTCAATGCTGTAAAAGGTTGGAAAAAAGATAATCGAAATTCTACATATGCATTAACGCGACAATATTCTGGTTGGGCACAAGTAAAAGCAGGTGCATCACTAGAACAGCGAGTGGTAGTAGTATTTGGAAAAACCAATCATGTAATAAGTGTCTCGCCAATCTTTACAACAGATAACGTAGATTTGGCAAATAATATTTATAGTAGTATGTATCAAAATTTAAGTAGTCAATATGGTAATCCTCAAAAAACATTTAGTCGCGGAAATATGGCTAACAGTGCAAAATGGATTATTAATAATCATGTATATGAGATAGCAGAAATAATAAAACCAAATTCAATTTACGTATATTTAATGGTTAGAGGTCTCCAAAATTCTGACTTAATGTAAATAAATTTATATGATACAACAAAAGCTCTTTAGTAAATATTGGGTGATATTGTCATAATATCCCCCAATATTTATAGAGAGCTTTTATTATATCTAATTTTATTTTCAATATAAAGCTTAATGTTTTAACATCTCATTCAAAATAACGACATCCGTTTCTTTCATGCCTTGAGCCACGGTACCAATACTGCGGATGGTATCATCAACGGAGTATGCTACGAGGCCATCACCCTTTTGATAACTCTTGTTAAGGCGAGCTTGTTTATAGCCCATGAAAGCTCCATCTAAGGAGATAGCAATTTTACCGGCACAAGATGGTTTCGCCCCATCACATACGATACCGGATAGGCTAACAAGACCATTTACGAGTGTATCTTCGATGATATCTTTGCTATCGCCTTTCAAAAAGGCAATACCAGCTACACTTACAATGCCAGCCGATACAACACCACAATATGCGGATAGTTTACCAATACCAGATTTAACGTAAAGCGTTAACAAATTGGCAAACACAAGAGTTCGGTACAGTTCCTCATCGGTTTTGCCAAGCTCCTCCGCGGTTGTAATGATAGGCATAGATACGGTCAATCCTTGGTTTCCAGAGCCGGAGCAAATAACTACAGGCAACGGGCACCCACTCATGCGTGCATCGGAACCAGCTGCGGCGCGAGCCTTACACTTGGTTTCTAGAGATGGGGTTTCATCATCAAGTAATAACAATCGACCAATATTGGCACCATAATCATTGGACAGACCTTCATTGGAAATGGCCGAATTATATTCTACCTGCTGCTTAATACTAGGTAAAATGCCAGAAATATCTCCAGTTTTTGCAAATTCGTAGATACTATCGAATGTCATCGGACAAGTACTACTTTCAGCCTCTTTAATTTCGTTAATAGTTTCAGAAATCACGTTCCCATCGACGGACACATAGGTAATATTGGTATGTGCATTTTCAATGCGTACAACTGCCGTATGTTCATCGGTGGTTGCCATAATTTCAATGTAGAGATTATCAACGCCTTCTGCTAATTCTACAGTGCAAAAGTTAGCATCTAACAAGGTACCTAGCCAATTACGATCTTCATCGGTAGCCGATTCTAATACCTCTAGTTCTCGTTCGGGATGGCCTACGATGGCACCGAGCACGGTAGCCGCTGCTAAGCCTTTGCGGCCCCCAGAGTTGGGAATGACAACAGATTTTACGTTCTTAATGATATTGGCACTGCATCGCGCATGAATGTGGTTGGGAAATTCATCCAATACGGATGCGGCCTTGGCTGCTGCATAGGCAAGAGCGATTGGCTCTGTACAACCAAAGGCAGGTCGCATTTCTTTTTGTAATAATGAAATATAATCCATATTATACTTCCGCGATGATTTCCACTTCTACTGCTACGCCCAATGGAAGATCTTTTACAGCCACGCAAGAACGAGCTGGTTTAGATGTAAAATATTTTGCATATACTTCGTTGAATGGTTTGAAGTCATTGATATCAGCTAAGAAGCATGTTGTTTTGATAACCTTGGAGAAATCGGAACCTGCTTCCGCTAATACAGCTTCAATATTTTTGCATACTTGTTCAGTTTGTGCTTCGATACCGCCTTCAACTACGGAACCTGTAGCAGGGTTAATCGCTACTTGACCAGAAGCGAACAAAAAACCGCCGGCTACTTTAGCTTGGGAATATGGACCTACTGCTGCAGGCGCTTTATCTGTGTGAATTGTTTTCATAATAGGACTCCTTTTTACAATACATACATATATATATATTATTATATATTAATATCGATGTTTTTCAATATATTTTATTTAATAGATTTGAAAGCATCTGCAAAGATTGGCATAAAATATTGACGTTGTACATCGCTGGTCAATGCCAAGAACAATGTTGGTTTTTGTGGGTTCATTACGAGTGCCGCTTTTGCATAATATGGGAATTTGATACCTTCTGCATCAACTAATACGCGAGAACCTACGGTATATGTTTGATACTTTGTATTATTCATTTTTTCCATTTGTTCTGTATTTTCAACAGTAATGGTAGTAGGCTTTTGGCTTTCACCAACTACACCGATAGCAGCACTATGATTTTTACCAGCACTTACATAGATGGAACCAGGCACGTTCTTATATGGCAATGTAAATGTTTTAGATTCTTTTGGCAATAGATTATTAACCGTAGTCAACATGAGTTGCTCTGTAATCGGATCTAACTCGCCATTATTGAGTATGGCTAATACAGGAAGGACAGATGCATTAGCCTTAGGGTTATCAAACAATGCATTGGCTGCCGTTTTTAAATCTACGGCCACTAACAAAGCGTCCTTTTGACCTGTTTTATCTTCCCCTTGTAATTGATATACATCATAGGAAACGCCCATATAGTTAAGCGCAGATAATGCTTCTTCATTACTTTGGCGAGTCCACTTATTTGTAGTCGGTTTTGCATTATCCTTGATAAGCAAATCCTTGATAATGTTTACGGAATCTGTATTAGATGCGGTCGCCACAGTAACAGTATTCGGAACAGCCATAGTTCCTGCTAATGTTTTTACATCCTTTGCGCCTGCAAAACTAGTCACAGCACCAACTAAGCATGCTGCTAATACAAAAGTTTTTAAAGGTTTCATTATTTATTGCCTCCCTTTAGGCCTTTCAACCCATACATGGATTCTAATTGTCCTGACCAGTAGTCTCGGCTCGTATCTTCGGTAGCCAAGATTTGTACTGTAAGTCCATCATTTTGTGGCATTGCATACATAGTTAAGCTACCAGGCAATACAAAGCCATCATATTTTAAACTGCCGCGCATATTCATACCAGCTATGGTACCAAATTTAGAGGCATATGGTTTAAATGATATTTCTGTAGCACCCATTGTAAAGTTAGGAATGACTCTCTTAAAAAGATCTACACCTTCTTGAATGCTTTCCTTATTCTTTTGAGACAAAGATGCATCTTGCATAGCACTTTGCTGTATTGTCTTAATCATATCGCGATGCATAGTAGCATTTAAATTTGCTATTTGTGGCTCTAACATCTTTCGATCAAGTGTAACTGTGGCCATTTTTGAAATAAACTTCTCTGCATTAGATTTTGTGTAAGGATCGCTAACAGATTGTGCTTTCACATGTTTATCGGCCATTGCTGCGTTAACAATTTGAGTAGCTGTACGATCGAGATAATTAATCGCCTCTTTATTTACGTTGTATGTAAGCAACCAACCTGTATGATGACCTAATGTACTATCTCCAGATAATTGATATAAACTGTATCCATCTACAACAATACCTTTAAACTCTTCTTTTACCATTGGATAAGATGTTTTTATACGGTCGTTCATAGATTGTGCAGCTCGTTCATTAGCCTTTTGAAGAACCTTATTTTGTTCCATCGTTCTGAAAGTAGGGTTTGTTGAAATCGTATCTATAGCTGCTGCGTGTACACCATTATTAGTAGTGGCATACTGACCATATCCTAAATCGATTGTATCGGCACAGGCTACAGCCGCCATGCCTACTGTTAAGCATGTAGCGCAAGCTAGCGTCATTACCTTCTTACTCCACGTTTTCATAGTCTCACCTCGTGAATATATAACTTGAATTATATCAGTAAGTTTTAATTAAGAATTTTAAATATACATATAATATTATACTATACAATTGTACTAACATGATAGGGACACCAAATTTACATTTCCCCTAATGTACTATACAATACTTAGTGATAAGAAAATGTATTTCTAACAGAAAGGAGTTGGCATTTCGCCACACTATTATGATACAAGAATTAATCCCCCTCACTAGACCGCGCACATTGGCCGCTACACTAGGCCCCACCATCTTAGGTGCTGCATTTAGTTATTACGCCTTCGGTGCACTTCATGGCACAGGACTCGCCATTTTCCATACAGTTCTTATTTTTCTAGCCGTTGTATCAGCTCAAATCATCGCTAATTTATGGAATGAATTGAAGGATTTTAAATCCGGTCTTGATGCGGGACAAAAGATTGGTAATGCCGGTTCCCTTACACGTGGCGCAGTGACGCCTAAACTCATTTCCACTATGATTAAGGTCCTTATGATTGTACCTATCATCATCGGCCTCTACCTATCGGCCACAATTACCTGGTGGTATATTCCAGCGGGCATCATCTGTATATTAATTAGTTTTTTGTATTCAGGTGGTCCAAAGCCGATTTCTCGCACACCATTTGGGGAAATCTCATCAGGCATCGCTATGGGTTTTGCTATTGTCCTCATCACAGGCTATGCGTGGACGCGTGAGCTTTCATTAGCATTCTTAATTCCTGCACTACCAGCCACCCTATTGGTTGGATCCATCATGCTCACCAACAATATTCGAGATATTCGAAACGATGAAAACCATGGTCGTCGCACATTACCTATCGTTTTAGGCCGCGACCGTGCTATCAGCCTTATGAGCATCACTTATATCTTTAACTTCATCTGGATTGGTGCATGGATTTATTTGAAAGTCCTCCCTATTCCAGCATTACTCGCATTAATAGCCATTATCCCAGCATTTAAAACCATTAACATATTCTATACCCATGTAGACGAAATCAAACTAGATAAAGCCATGGGTACCACTGCTGGGGCTGCCATGTTGTACCAATTACTATTAAGTATAGGGCTCATTATTAGTCGTTAACCAAACTAAAAGACGATACACAGAGGAGCTACCACTCAAAACCTCCACCGGCCGGGTCTGACTCCGGCCTACGGCCTACGCAGGGCCAAAGTCGGTTTTGAATGGCAGCTCCTCTTTCTATATAACTTTTAGTTATGGATAACTACTAATAATACATACTTGCATGATGGGAAATAATTTAGTACTATAAGCTTATCGAATTACATTTAATTTTCTCGAAAAGGAGAGTGTTTGTATGAACAAATTTTTAGCATTAGCGGCTACAGTCGTTCTCGGCGGTGCGCTATTAATCGCAGGTTGCGGCAGCGATAATAACAAAGCGGCTAACAGCGGTGACAAACAAGTATTAAAAATTGGTGCTACTGCAGTACCACATGCGGAAATCTTAGAACAAGTAAAACCAATCTTAGCAAAAGATAACATCGATTTACAAATCACAGAATTCACTGATTATAACACACCTAACCTTGCATTAGGCGATAAAGAAATCGACGCTAACTTCTTCCAACATGTACCATACATGGAAGAATTTGCAAAAGCACATAACCTTCCTCTAGTATCTGCTGGTGGTGTTCATCTCGAACCAATGGGCTTATATTCCCGTCAAATCAAAGATTTAAAAGATCTTCCTAAAGGTGCAAAAATTGCTATCCCTAATGACCCTACAAACGGCGGTCGCGCATTATTGTTATTACAAAAAGCTGGTCTTATCACATTGAAAGACTCTAACAATATCTTATCCACTGTACAAGATATCGCTTCTAACCCTAATGGTTACCAATTCGTAGAATTAGAAGCAGCGCAAGTACCTCGTTCCATCGACGACGTTGCACTAGCAGCTATCAACACTAACTTTGCATTAAATGCAGGTCTTAACCCTGGTAAAGATGCATTGTTCATCGAATCCAACGATTCTCCTTACGTAAACGTCGTAACTGTTCTTAAAGGCAATGAAAACGATCCTCGCATCAAGAAATTGATGGAAGCTCTTCATAGCCCTGAAATCAAAAAATTCATTCAAGATAAATACCAAGGTGCAATTGTTCCTGCATTCTAATGGTCCTTATCTTACACTAAAAGGCTGGAGCCACGTGCTCCAGCCTTTTTCTTATAATCTTACGCAATTATTGTTATGACTATATTTTTTTGTAGTTATCCCATTTGTGAAAACGATAGCCTACGCCCCAAACGGTATCAATATATTCCTCATCTCGGAATTGTTTATCAATTTTTGCCCGTAATCTATTGATATGAACCATAACGGTAGATGTCTCACCTAAAGAATCAATCCCCCAAATACTTTCAAAAACCTCTTCTTTGGTAAACACACGATTAGGCGTAGATGCAAGAAGTACTAAAATATCGTATTCTCGCGGTGTTAGATTCACCTCGGCGCCACCTAAAAAAACTTGATGTGAATCTAACATAATTTCTAAACTGCCTGCAGAAATCTTTGGATCAATGGCCACCACCATGGGGCTCAAGCTATTACGTATTCTGTTATAACGCTGAATATGCGACTTTACCCGAGCTACTAATTCAGCAGGACTAAAGGGTTTAATCATATAATCATCGGCACCTAGACCTAAGCCTCGTATCTTATCAATATCTTCTCGCTTAGCACTAACCATGATAATAGGAATTTCTTTTTCTTTTCGAATATCTCGGCAAACAGAAAATCCATCCTTTTTAGGAATCATAATATCAAGTAGTATGAGGTCGTACTCATTATTAAGCGCCCTATTCAAGCCATCTATACCATTTGTTTCAATATCGACTTCAAAGCCTTCAATTTCCAAATAATCTCGTTCAAGTTCATAGATGCCCATATCATCTTCAATAATCAAAACTTTACCCATACATTACTCCTTTATGCGAGGGAATTCCATCACAATAGATAATCCAGTACCGCTTTCATTATGTTCAGCGTAAATAACACCATTCATATCTTCAACAATTTGTTTTACAATAGCTAAACCTATGCCATTGCCATTAGCCACTTCTGTACGCGCCTCATCAGTACGGAAAAAGATATCAAACAAACGATGTAATTCCTCTGTAGATACACCTCGTCCATCATCAGAAAATCTCACTCTATAACCCTCAGTCGTTCTGGTCGTTGCTATGTCGATGGCCACAGAGTCACTATTCCTATATTTCAAGCTATTAGATACAAGATTATCTAAAACACGGTAAAATTGCTCTCGATCAATGGCAATCATGCCATCACCGGCATCATATGTTTCATATAAATGGATATGTTCATGTTCATCAAGATGACGACTGGCAACATATTCTCGTAGTAAATCATCTAATACATAGATATGCCGATCATAGTGAATTTGTTTTAATTCCAACTTAGAAAAATCAGATAACATAGTAACTAAATGTTCAATCCGGCCCGCCATATCATAAATCCGCTGTACATATTTCGCTCGTTTTTCTTCTGTGTTGGCAACTCCTTCAAGTATACCACTAGCATACCCTTTTACAGAGGTAAGCGGTGTGGAAATATCATGACAAATACCAGCAATCATTTCCCGTCTCCGCTCTTCGTAAACGGCCTGTTCTTCACGTGCCTTCAATAAGGCAGCTTGCATATTATTGAAAGCCTCACATGTATCACCTAGTTCGTCATGTGTTCTGACAGTAATAATCTTAGGCTCTGTACCATCTTTAAGAGTATCCGCTGCAGCTTTCAAAGCTTTCACAGGTCGCAAAACATATTGTGCTAAACGATTAGAAATATATATGCCTATACCAATAACAATAGCCAACATCACTATAATACCAATGCCAAATGCACCTTCAACGAGTTTCTTGTCCATCGACTCTGGTCCCATACTCTTGGCCATAAATGGGATTTGGCCATATCCATAGATGGTGAGTCCCGTTCCATACGAATTTACATAAGTAAGTTGATTTCCTTGCCAATTTAAATAATGAACAGAACCGGATGCGTCCATTGTAGTATCAAAGTTCTTCAACAGACCGTCTACATCTAAACCTGATGTAGAATAAGCGACTTGATTATCCTTAAGAATAACTATATTTAGACCTTGTGCTTCTAATACCGCACTACTATCTAAAATATCACTTATAGATGTGGATTCCTTTGAAAGTTCTTTATTGATTTGCTCGAGTCCTAGTTGGAATACTTGTGCCTGAATCGTGCTAGGTGCGAGCATCATCCATTGGCGATGAGCAACTGGATTTGTATAGCGAATAACGCCCCATAGCATAGATAATGAAGTTATTAATACTACAAAGGGTACGATAATAATTAATAAGTTACTAATTATCATCTTTTTTTGTACACCTAAATGATTAAACCAATTAAATACCATAACAACCTCCTTTTCATTTATTATACAAAGTCATATTCTGGCTGTCATGATAGAAAACTAATCTTTTTCAATACGTAATTCTGTCGTTATAATTTCGTAATATTTATCCTTTATGATGTATTTATACAATTAAATCATCAATAACAAAGGAGATATACATGAATTACGAATTATTTCAACTCATTAATAACCTTGCAGGCACCTACACTTGGTTAGATATATCTATGATATTGACCGTGAAATATCTGGCAGGTTGCTTCGCTGCATTACTTCTTCTATTATTGGGACTTGGAATTTATTACAAGGACAAAACACTTTTAAAAACAAGCATACATACCATAGTGTTTCTAGGTATCATATTAATTACTCATAGTATTATTGGATTTATAATTCAAGAACCTAGACCTTTTGTCACACATACAGTACATCTTCTAATTCCTCACGCTGCTGACTCTAGTTTTCCTAGCACGCATGCAATGGCTATGACAGCTATTGCATTACCAATTTTTGCCACTTATAAAAGATTAGGAACAATACTGTTAACAGGCACTATCGTAACAGGGTGTGCCAAGGTATTTGTAGGGCACCATTACCCACTTGATATCATCATGGGGATACTCATTACCTACTTATTATTTAAAGTTTCTCAAAACTATATTTCTTCGATTATTGATAAACTGTTACATCACCCTAAATATAATATTTTCCGTGTACTTGCAAACATAAAACAATGTGTGCGTCTCATAAAAAAATCACAAGCACCATTGCGTGATCAATTTAATATAAAGGGTTAAATCGATGAAATATATATTAAAAAATAAGGACTATCATATTTTTATAGTCCTTATTTTATCCTCTATCGTCTATTTTATTGGCAATACTTGGCTCAGTATTACGGATCCTGTAGAAAGCAATTATGCACTAACCGCCAAGGAGATGATTATCAACCAAAACTATTTATCTCCACAGATTTTTGGACATTATTGGTATGATAAACCAATATTTTATTACTGGGAACTAATTTTAGGATTTAAACTATTTGGCATATCAAACTTTGGGGCACGATTTTTCTCTAGTCTATTAGCACTGTGCAATATTTTCCTCATATACCGTTTTGTGAAATCACAAACAAGCCATATCATCGCTATTCTTAGTGCTATTATCGTATCCATATCTGCAGAGTATTGGATTATAGCTAAGGCTGTTATAACAGATATGACCTTGGGTTTATGTTTTAACGCTACATTAATGGGATTTTATATGGGCTATACGCGCCATAAAGAACATGCACCTCATTATAAAATCTATTATCTATCTGCTTATATCGCATCAGCTATTGCAGTCTTAACCAAAGGGCCTATTGGCTTTTTATTACCAGGGCTCATCATACTCGTATACCTAATAATCCGCAAGGATCTTCGCGAATTATTAAGCCTCCAACTCATACCAGGTCTATTCATCCTTCTCACCCTTGGGGGTAGTTGGTATTACTATATGTACGCAACTCATGGAAATGACTTTGTTAATGTTTTTTTAGGCGTCCATAATTGGTTACGCGCCACCGTATCAGAACACCCTCGCTATAATGTTTGGTACTATTACATCCCTATTACGATTATAACCTTATTCCCTTGGTCCATTATATTGCCCAAGTTAATCTATACAAATAGAAAAAATTGGTTTCACAACGTTCCCTTCCATACCTTTTTAGCAGTATGGGCGAGTGTAGTTATACTCTTTTTCTCCTGTATGGCCACCAAATATTCCACCTATACATTTCCAGCGCTAACACCACTCGCTATATTAATGGCTACCATGTGCTATAAGCGAATTTCATTCATATGTAAAACTGCATTGGTGATGAGCATTACCTATATAGTATTGACGTTTACGATTGCTATACCACAAATGGATATAGCATCTAGTCCCAATATTAGTCACTATATTAGTCAATCTATAAACCATGATGCCCTCATTGTACAAGGCAGTGGCAGATATCGCGTTTCACCAACCTACTATAGCGATCATAAAGTTTATAAGTTGATTGGCGCTGATGAAGTAGCCCCTGACCCAAACACAATTTCATGGAATGCCAAAGAGGTTATGCCATTTATATCCGTTAACAATCTACCTAAAGATAAAGACATCTATCTACTCATCTATGGTGATGATAGTTTTCCATCCACACTCAATCAAAATCATTGGAGAAAAATATATTCCACTGTAGAAGGATCTATTTACCAATTAGCTCGCTCTCCGAAAAACTAAACGGCAATAGTTCCTCTATAGTTACTATTTTTACATTCCCCATTAGGTTTCCCATTATAATAATAGGAATCTTAAATTCAGCTACCACCTGACGACATGCTCCACATGGTGCACAAGGCCCTTCCGTATCAGCAACTACGGCAAGGGCCTTAAATGTTACATGACCTTCGGATACGGCTTTGAAAATGGCCGTTCGTTCAGCACAGTTTGTGAGACCATAGGAAGCATTTTCTATATTGCAGCCTTCGTAAAGGGTACCATCTTCGCATAACAAGGCAGCGCCAACAGCGAAATGTGAATACGGACAATAAGAGTTTTCACGAGCTTTTATGGCCCGATTCATAAGGTTTTGAATTTCTGATTCTGTCATATACGGCTCCTTATTCCACAATATCAAGGATGGTATCCACTACATTTGGCATTTCTTCGCCAATCGTAATCGCCTCTATATAGGTCTTAGCTGCATTAGCAAGTAAGCTTTCATCAGAGGCATACAAGGTCGCAATACTTTCACCTTCAGTAATAGCATCACCAGTTTTTTTATGCATGATAATACCTGCACTATAATCGATAGGGCCATCTTTTATGGTGCGCCCAGCACCAAGCATAACAGATGCTATACCACATTGTTCGGTATTCATATGGGTAATGTAACCAGCCTTAGGCGCTATTACATCATATGTACATTTGCCGATAGCTAGTAGGCTTTCATCATCAATCACAGAGCTATTACCGCCTTGAGCATCAATCATGAGGCGTAGACGTTCGAGTGCAGTGCCAGAATCGAGAGCATCACGCACACGAGTTAGGGCGGTTTCATAGTCGCAGATGTGGCTTAAAACGAGCATGTGAGCAGCCATGATAATACATTCATGGGTCAAGTCCTCAGGGCCATGACCTTTTAATGTATCAATGACCTCACGAATTTCTAAGGCATTGCCTATGGCATGACCAAGGGGCCGATCCATATCCGTCAAAACAGCCTTAACGGAACGACCGTTTTCACGTCCAATATCTACCATAGCCTTAGCCAAGGCACGAGCCTCTTCAATGGTTTTCATAAAGGCCCCACTGCCGACCTTTACATCTAGTAGAATGGCTTGCGCACCAGATGCCAATTTCTTGCTCATCACGGAGGAAGCAATAAGAGGAATACTGTCCACCGTTCCCGTTACATCGCGCAAAGCGTAAAGTTTTTTATCGGCTGGTGCCAAGCCTTCTGATTGACCTATAACGGCAAGGCCTATTCTATTCACTTGGGCGATAAAATCTTCTTGGCTTAAGGATACTTTCAAATGAGGAATCGATTCCATTTTATCGATAGTCCCCCCTGTATGCCCCAGGCCTCTACCAGACATTTTTGCGACCTTACCACCACAGGCGGCCACTAAAGGAGCAATGATAAGTGTCGTCTTATCCCCTACACCACCTGTACTATGTTTATCTACGGTGATACCATCAATTGACGATAAATCCACCATTTGTCCAGACTGAGCCATCGAGAGTGTCAATGTACCGAGTTCACGAGCATTCATACCATTAAATACGATGGTCATCAATAGAGCACTTACTTGATAATCAGGAATAGTACCATGTACATAGCCCTCTATGACAAAGCGAATTTCCTCATTTGTTAGTGCTAAATTGGCTCTTTTTTTCAAAATAATATCATACATGCGCATAGTTACACCGCCATTCTAAGAAACCACCTAAGCACTGCCTAGGTGGTTTTTCTTTATACTTCTTCATCCAAATGATCTTTTAGGAGCTCTACGGCCGCACTCGCCCCGATACGGCTACATCCTTCTGCAATATAAGCCTTCATATCAGAAATGGAACGAATGCCTCCGGCAGCCTTAATCTGTACATTAGGACCAATGTGCTTCTTAAATAGTTGCACATCTTCTAATGTAGCGCCACCACTACCAAATCCAGTTGAGGTCTTGATAAAATCTGCGCCGCCTTCCGTTACACAATGGCATAGTTCTATCTTTTCTTCATTCGTTAAGAAACAAGCCTCGATGATAACCTTTAAAATGTTATCACCGCATACGGATTTAAGAGCCTTGATTTCCTCTGTTATAGCATGAAAGTCCCCTTGTTTCGCATCACCTAGATTGATGACCATATCCACTTCTGATGCACCTTCTGCAATAGCTTGTTTCGCTTCCGCCACCTTGGATTCTGTCGTTTGATAGCCTAGAGGAAATCCAATAACGGTACAAACATTCAAATTGGGATATGCATTATGAGCGGATGCCACAAAATCAGGTGGAATGCAAACTGATGCCGTATGATAGGCCAATGCATCTTCACAAATCACCTTAATTTCGTCCCATGTAGCAATGGGTCTTAACAATGTATGATCCACATAGGTTAATAGTTCTTTACCTAACATGATTACCTCCAAAACAATCTATTATTCTATCAGGATTAGTTACTATCGTAACCGAACACGTCTTTAGAAAAAGGACATCTGCTCTGGTTCTGGTTTCTTATGTAATTCTGCTTGTGCAGCTTTATTTTTTTCATCGATGAATGGTTCGAGAGGTACGCCTATTTTTGAAAGTAGTTCGGGTAGTGAGTTCGCCCCTTTCAAGCGAGCTGCCTCGATAGCAACCTTGGCGCATGTTTCAGCATCATCCAATGCATAATGATGCTTAAATTCTACGCCTAAGTACGCCGCCATTGTGTTCAATTTGTGATTTACCAAATCGGGCCATACGGCACGAGAAATTTTTACAGTACACGCATAGTCAAGTTCTGGCCAAGGAATTTTATAGTAATCAAGAGTGGCACGCAATACATTCATATCGAATTTTGCATTATGGGCAATCATGATTTTTCCCTTCAAATGATTTTCATAGATAGCAGGCCATAGTTGATCAAATGTCTTTTCATGCAACACTTCTTTAGGTTCAATCCCATGAATTTCAATACATTCTGGGTCAAAGGACATAAACGGTGGTTTAATAAGACTATACGCTTTTTTGGTAATCTGCCCATTTTCAACGGTAATAACCGCTAAGGAACAGGCGCTATTTTTATATTTATTAGCTGTTTCAAAATCCAATGCTACAAAATCTAACATGGTAATCCTTTCTTAGCTATTAACAACATATTATATACATCAGTCCGATATACATATATCAACTCGTATTAGGAATCATCTTCACTTCTGTATTTATTATATCATGAACGCGAAGAAAATCGATGTATAAAAGCAGTTCTTAAGCCGACTTTCACAACGGATTTTCATTGACAGGACGCCCTATTCTATGTGAAAATTATTTAGATATATAAGTACTATGGAGGTTATAACATGGCAGATGACAGATTAATCGTCGCCCTCGACGTATCCACAATGGATGCGATGAAATCTATCGTGTCCTCACTAGGGGACTCCGTTAGTTTCTACAAGGTGGGCATGGAATTATTCTACGCCGAAGGGGACCAAACGGTTCGCTATTTGCAAGAGCACGGCAAACATGTATTTCTCGATTTGAAATTACATGATATTCCTAATACGGTGGCCCATGGCGTATCTTCCCTTACTCGTTTAGGCGCCAATTTAATTACCATTCATGGTCAAGGTGGCCCTATAATGATGAAAGCTGCCGCTAAGGCTGCTCGTGAAAGCGCTGAAAAACTAGGCATCGAACGTCCAAAACTATTAGCGATTACCGTATTAACAAGCTTTGATGACGAATCTTGGACATCTATTGGCGGTCAATTACCAATTGCAGACCAAGTAATTCGCCTTGCTAAACTAGCAAAAGAATCCGGTATGGACGGTGTTGTATGTTCCGCTTTAGAGGCTAAGATGATTCGCGATGCCTGCGGACCAGATTTCCTTATCGTTACACCAGGTATTCGCCCATCCTTCGCAGCTACAAACGACCAAAAGCGCATTGCTACACCATCGAGTGCATTACAGGATGGTGCATCTCGCCTTGTTATTGGCCGACCTATTACGCAGGCTGAATATCCACAGGAGGCGGTACGTTTAATTATTGAAGAAATGGAGAGTGTATCCAAATGATGTCAGAACAAGAAGTAAAACAATTACTTATCGATACTCAAGCAATTTTAGAAGGTCATTTCTTATTGACTTCTGGTCTACATAGCCCTATGTACGTTGAAAAATTCAACGTATTACAACATCCAAAATACACTGAAACATTGTGTAAAGAATTGGCAGAACGCTTCCGCGATCAAAACGTAGAACTCGTTATCGGACCTATGACTGGCGGTATCTTATTAGCTCACGAAGTCGGTAAAGAATTAGGCACACGCGCTATCTTTACAGAACGTGAAAAAGGCGTTATGACATTGCGTCGTGGATTCAAAATCGAACCAGGTACACGCGTACTTATCGTAGAAGATATCGTAACTACAGGCGGTTCCGTACAAGAAGTTGTTAACGTAGTTAACCAATCCGGCGGTGAAATCGTAGGCGTAGGTCTTCTCGTTAACCGTTCTGGCGGCAAAGCTGAATTCGGTGTACCAAAAGAAAAAGTACAAGCATTGCTTAACCTCGAAGTTCCTACATACAAACCTGAAGAATGCCCTCTTTGCAAAGATGGCGTAGCTATGACAGAACGTGGTTCTAAACACATTAAATAAAACAACACAAAAAGAGCTCCTTCACCGAGGAGCTCTTTTTGTTTGTGTGTAGTTATTGTGTGTAAGAGAGAGATTCTGATACGAATGTATCACGTAGAGTGTGTGGCTCTACGGTGGCCATGAATGCACTTTCACGACCACGTTCTCTATTATTTTATGAAAGAAAAGGACTCATAAAATATGGTTAGTTTTGTGTAGTTTGTGGTGCACCTTGACCAGTTTGTTGTTGTGGTGCATTACCATTAGATTGTTGTGGTCCTGGACCTTGTGGAGGCATTTGACCATCTTGAGGCATCATTTGGTTTTGACAATTTTGGTACATATGTTGACCATTATTTGGCCCCATACCATCTTGAGGCATCATTTGATTATTTCCATCCATCATATGTTGGTCCATATGCATATTAGAACCATCATGTCTATGTGGTTTTCTAAACTGTTGTTCATTGGTTTTCATCCATTCACCAAAATTTGGTAGATCATTTACAGCAAAGGATGTACCTACCCCTACAGCACTGATTACAGTTAGAATGGCAGCAATTATAATTCGTCTCATATGTCCTCCTTAATCTACATTGCTGAAATAACGTTCGCGTACACCACGAAGTTCAGCACCGATAAATATACATGTAAGGCCACCAAAAAGGCCTACACCTGCGAGTGCAACTAAAGTTATCATAGATAACGCAGGAAATGCGGTTACATTTTCAAATGGTTGCCATGAGCTACCTAATAAATATAAAATAGCTGGCGTAATTACCAATATAAGTACGCCTACAATATAGGCTAACGCACTGCCAATAGCAACTAATGTCTTCGATGCCTTTTTTGCCATTCCCGGCAGTTGTGGTAATAAGCGTTCTTTATACTCATCAAATCTAGCATAGATTTCTTGCATATTTACAGATTTACTTGTATTACCATCCTCATTTAACGTATCTGTAATAATTCCAGCATCTACATAGGATGCATAAATTTCCTCTGGAGTCCCCAAGGATTTAATAATTTCATCATCTGTAAGGCCTTTTTCATGGCCTACAGCAAAGTGTTCTTCATAAACCTCTATAATACTTTCAACATCAGCAACACGTGCCTTTTTGAAGATATTACGCAGTGCTTCTAAAAAACTTTTCTTATTCATTATAGTCGACTCCTTTCAACAGGATATTTACAACGCCAGAAAACTCATTCCATTCTCGTCTCATCTCGTTATAAGCCTCTCGGCCTGTATCTGTTATATGATAATATTTCCGAGAAGGCCCTGTAGAAGATTCCTTTAAATAGGTTTCAACATACTTCTCTTTTTTTAGCCTATTAAATAATGGATATATCGTTCCTTCAGAAATTTCTATGTATTCCGAAATAGTGCTTACAATTTCATATCCATAGCGATCCTGCTGTGTTAATAATGCTAGCACCAACATATCCATAACACCTTTTTTTAATTGAACTTGCATAGTTCCTCCCTTTAGGCTGTGCCTACCTGCCAATGTGAAAGCTCTCTTACGGTCACTATCATGTACTGACAAATACATAATAACACAAGGTACCTCGAATTGCAAGGTACCTTGTAAAAAACTTTTTATAAAATAAAAAATCCTTTCAACGTGCTGGAAAATGCAGATAATATCTAGAGTTCCACCAGTCGAAAGGATTTTATATATAATTTTTCTATTTCTAAAACTATTAGTTAGACGAGGATTGCCCTAATGTAACTTGAGTACTTTTCATTTTACCATTATGAGTATAGGATACTAAAATAGTGTCGCCAGGGCTCTTGGCGTCAATTTGCTCTTTCAATTCGATTAATGTACTTACATTCTTACCATCGATTTGAGCAATCGTATCACCTTCTACAATACCAGCTCGAGCCACAGGACCGGTAGAATCCAATTGTACAATAAGAAGGCCTTCTCCTTCATAGCTTACATTATTACGAGCCGCTGTTTGCCGATCTACAGCCCATACGCCTAAATATGGACGAATGACCTTACCGTTTTTAATGATAGAATCAATTATAGGTTTTGCAGAATTAATAGGAATGGCAAAGCCCATTCCTTCTACACCCTCTTTAGAAATTTTAGAGCTATTAATGCCTATTAACTCACCATCAGCATTTAGCAATGCACCACCAGAGTTTCCTGGATTAATAGCAGCATCAGTTTGAATCAATGGGAAACGTTGTCCTTGATCATCAATGGTACGAGCTAAAGCACTAATTACACCAGATGTAACAGAACCTTTAAATTCAAGACCTAATGGGTTGCCAATGGCAATTGCTGGTTCACCTACCTGTAAAGAATCGGAGTCACCTATAGCAACAGGTTGAATATTTTTAGGTGGATCTATCTTTACGACAGCTAAATCAGATTGTTCATCAGTACCCATAACAGTACCTTTGACGGTAGTACCATCAGACAGCGAAACTGTAACCTCACCATTGCTAGCACCGGATACAACGTGGTTATTCGTTACAATATGACCTTCATTATCTATTAAAACACCTGAACCAACGCCTTCACCTGCGTAAATGGTACGATTAAAAATATCCTTTTGGAATACTTGTGTTGTAATACCCACTATGGCGGGGCCCGATTTTTTAGCCGCTTGTACAACATAGGTATTACGAGCTTCAGTCAACGGTTTTGTTTGCTTAGTTTGATTTGTTACAACACTCTGTTGCGTACCTGCTGGTGTACCAAAGAAATAATAACCGCCACCTACACCTACGCAGAGAGCAATAGCACATGCTATAATCTGTTTCTTATAATTTTTTATATTCATATACTGTCTCCTATTTTTAATTGCATACAATCAATGTACACTCATTATAGGTCTAATTCTTTAGATTTGCAATATAACAATTATTACAATTCCTAAATTATATGTAAAAAGATAAGAAAACAAAAGAGGTATTCATTAGCATTAACTAATGAATACCTCTTTTGCATATAGTTTGAGAGTGTAAGGACTGTGAGAGAGAGTTATATATGAAGACGGAAAAGTTGAGAGAGAACTTATTAAGAGAGAGAAGTTAAGTGTATCTTTTCCGTATATCTTCATAATAATCCTTACAGTTATAGTATACACAAAATCTCTAAAAAATAAAGCGTAGTATATAAAAAATATATAAAACTTCGATTATTTCTCTATAAGATAAGCCTCGAAAACGTATGTAACATCAATAGCTCACCAATCCATGAACTAAAAGTGAATTTAGTTATGCTTTTTATACAAACTTGTAACCTACGCCCCAAACCGTGATAATATGTTTGCTGTCAGATGGATTTTCTTCGATTTCTTCACGCAAACGATTGATATGAACAGCTACTGTTGCATAGTCACCATAAGAATCTAACCCCCACACACGAGAATATAATTCTTCTTTAGAAAATACGATATCGCGGTTACGCATAAGAAATTCTAATAGTTGGAACTCTTTTTTCTTAAGATGAACTTCTTTGTCATTCACCCAAACCTTCATCATCTTAGGATCAAGGCGAATATCCCCAGATTGAATTGCATTTGTATCAACAACATCTTTTTCAGTAAGTCGTTTATATTGTGCTAACATAGCCTTAATTTTTGCAATCAATACAGATGGAGAGAATGGTTTTTCGATATAATCATCGGCACCTACGCCAAGACCACGGATTTTATCGATATCATCGAGACGTGCCGTTACCATCACAATTGGTACGCGCACTTTATCACGAATGGCACGACATACTTCAAAGCCGTCCATTTCTGGCAACATAACGTCCAAAATAATTAAATCTACTGGCGTATTCAAAGCAGCTTCAATACCATCAGTACCATTATTCATAACAGTTACGTCATAACCAGCAACCATCAAATAATCACGCTCAATATTAGCAATATCAATATCGTCTTCAATTATTAGAATATGTTCACTCATGATTTTCTCCTTTTTTCGGGAACTCTAAAATAATCCTAAGTCCATGTGGTCTAATATTTTCTATCACTACACGACCTTCGAAAATTTCCATAATACGTCTAATAATCGAAAGACCAAGTCCACTCCCCTCCTGTGGATTAGTGCGGGACGAATCAACTCGATAAAACGGACGCATAAGTCGGTCAAGCGACTCTGGCGGAACCCCAGGGCCATCATCACTTACCACACAGTACACATGACTTTCATCTTCGGTGACATCAATAACACTATGTCCTATATCTGCCATCTTATATTTTGCACTATTATTTAAAATATTTTGCAAAACCCGCTGTAATAACTGCGGATTCGCCATAATAGTAGCATCCTTAACTGTAATACGTTGGCTCAGTTCAAGACCTCTAGACTTATAATGTTCTATATGATCTTCTACAAAACCTTGTACGTATTTCCCTAATTCTATTTTCTCTGATGGTCTAGATTCCTTTTTATAGTTCAATGTTGTAATAAGGAATAATTCCTCCAACATAGAATCTAGATCATTGGCGCGCTTCAAAATGATTCCCATGTAGCGTTTTTGTTGCTCTTCGGTTGGCGCGATACCATCCCGAACGCCTTCTGCATAGGCCTTAATTGCAGTTAATGGAGTACGGATATCATGAGAGATACCTGCAAGCAATTCTTTTTGTTGCTCCTGCTCCATTTCGATTTGGTAATTAGCAGCTCGCAATGATTCCGTCATATTGCGGACGTGAATCATAATGAACTTCGTCACAAATCGGTTGATTGCAAAAAATGTAACTATAAACAAAAGTAATGCAACAATGCTAATGTAGAACGAAACGGTCTCCATCAAGCTATCACTACCATGCACAGCTCGTTTAATAGCTATGTGATATAGATATGCATGACGACCTTCATTCTTACGCATTTCGTACACAAAGGTATGATTTGACTGATAGACAATCCCTTGTAACTCGGGGTTTACATCAATCAAGCCAACGATGGCAGATTCATTATAAATCTGTTGTGTACCGTAAGAATATAGAACTTTCCCCTGATCGAGGATTTCTACATATACCTCATTAGGGTCTAACAAACTATAGCTTGGTTTAACGAGAGAATCCATTAAACCATTGTCTATACCATAAAAGGTAATAGTCTCAGCCACACGGCTAACACTTTTAAACTGTTGTTCTTGCTCGATACGCAAATAGTATCCGGCATTCGCTAAAATGCGTAGTCCTGAAAAATATAACAAAAATAGAATAATTGCAATTAATATAGGAACTACAAATAGAACAACATTGGATATCCAAATTCTAATTTGTAAATTCACAGGATTACCTCAATATCATAATTAGTAGATACTCCTTATAGTGTACGCTATTTTACGTATGATTAGCAAGAGAAAATATAAAATTCGTATAAACATAAAAACAGCTCTACCTGTAACAGGTAGAGCTGTAAATATTAAGATTAACGACGGTTAGCTTCGAAGAAGTTAATTGCAACTTCTGGGAACATAGCGTATGTTAATACATCTTCTTCAGTGATGCCAGTGTAACCTTTGGAGTTCAAATCTTCAGTGTAACCTGCCAATTCAGGTTCGATAAGATCTGCTGGACGGCAAGTGATAGGTTCTTCATCGCCAATGATAGTTTCTTTAATGTCTTTAGAAATTGGAGCTGGCAATGCACCATATTTACCGCGTACAAGGTCTTTAACTTCGTTAGGAACCATTTTATAACGGTCGCCCATCATAACGTTCATCATAGCCATTGTACCAACGATTTGGGATGTTGGAGTTACCAATGGAGGGTAACCCAAATCAGCACGTACGCGTGGCATTTCATCCATAACGTCGAAGAAGCGATCGCCCATGCCCATTTCATTTAATTGGTTTTGAGTATTGGACAACATACCGCCAGGAATTTGGTAACGACGAACAGCTGGGATTACATCACTAGCTGGTTTCAAGTTGAATTCTTCAGCGATTTGTTGTTTTACTTTACGGAAGTGTTCAACCAATGGAATGAATTTATCAAGATCTAAGCCTGTATCCCATTCAGTACCTTTGAACATTTCGATGATTGTTTCAGTAGCTGGTTGGCTAGTTGCATGAGCAAATGGGGAGATAGCAGTATCGATGACATCTACGCCAGCTTTAGCAGCTTCCCAGTATGTAGTAGTTGCAAGACCGCAAGTGAAATGGCTATGCAAGTCGATTGGCAATTCACCAAAACGTTTTTTGAATGTGCTAATCATTTCATAAGCATCTTTTGGAGCCATCAAACCAGACATATCTTTGATGCAAAGGGAATCAGTACCCATTTCAACCAAAGTTTCAGCAACTTTCAAGAAGCTTTCAGTTGTATGAACTGGAGAAATAGTGTATACCATAGCGGATTGAACGTGTGCACCTGCTTTTTTGGAATATTTAATAGCAGCTTCCATGTTACGAGGGTCGTTCAATGCGTCGAAAATACGGATACGATCGATACCATTGCGAACAGCAGCTTTACAGAATGCTTCTACTACATCATCAGAGTAGTGTTTGTAGCCCAACAAGTTTTGGCCACGAAGTAACATTTGTAGTGGTGTATTTTTTACATTAGCTTTTAATTTGCGAAGGCGTTCCCAAGGATCTTCGTTCAAGAAACGAAGGCAGCTATCATAAGTAGCACCGCCCCAACATTCTAGAGCTTCATAACCGATTTCATCTAAAAGGCCAAGTACTGGTTCCATTTGTTCGTAACGCATACGAGTTGCCAAAATAGATTGATGACCGTCACGAAGAACGGTATCCATAAGTTTTAATTTTTTAGCCATGTTAATCCTCCAATTCGAAATAGTTAAGTGATGTAATTTTATACATACACTCAATGACTATCTCATACCTATTTATCAACAATTCCTATAGTTCCCACTTACGTGGGTAAGATATACTAGGAATTATTGGAACATACTTATATTAGACTACTTCTAAAATTCTTTGTCAACAAGTATATTATGCTTATTTATCATCCAAAAGCATGCATCTTTGATATAAAAGTGTAAAAAAAGTCACCAAAAGAACCTGTTATGCTAGATTTTATCTTGCATTTTTAATCATTACCAAATGAGTATGTTAATGAGAATTCAAAAGCAAACCAATCATCATATCGTTATAATTTTTATTTATGTATAAAAGCATATCAGTATTTATTGATGTAGTACAACGAATTATCTTGATTTGCAAACCTTGTTATCACTTTTTATGATAACTAGTGAAGACAATCTAAAATTCATGAATATACATTTTCTATTTCAAATATACTTATTTTTACTTTACCTTTTTAGGAGCTGTTTCAAGGACAATATTCTTGCCATCTCGTTTTACTTGAATAGAGAATGCCCCTTCGCCCTCTTTAAAATACTCCATTTTAATGTCTAACAGCATCTTACCGATAAGCGTTTCCACCTTCTCAGTTAAAAATTCACGATAAAATGCATCTTGTGTTTGCTTAGGACTTTGATGAATCACAGGTTTCGCTGCATTGCGTTCCGCCTGCATCATAGTTTCTTCAAAGTTATCATTTCCACCCCATTGCTTCATCATTTCTGCGTCTGATAAGCCTTTTTGAATTTTAAACTTTGCCATTATATACTCCTATTCTACTAGTTAGACGACCAACATAATGCGTATTCTAACTAACTTTATATATTATCACTCTTATTTAAGTCTAATTCTTTACACCTAATAATTCAATAATATGTTCCTTCACCATAACTGGATCAATACCAGACATACAGTACGCTTTTCCCTTCGGACATTTTCGTTTACGGCATCCTAAGCACTCCATATCATGATTTTGTAGCACTTTATAGGTTCCAGTCAGAGGTCCCCACTCTGCGGGGTTTGTAGGGCCAAATAGAGCTATTACAGGGCGTTGTAGAGCTACGGCCATATGTAGTGCACCCGTATCACAGGCCACTACCACCTCACATTCGCCAAGAAGAGCCGCCATTTCACGTAAAGTAGTCTTACCTAATTTATTGTAAACTGGCAAATTCTCTTTTTTTACATGTTGCATCAATGCTTCAAACTCTTGCGCTTCTTTTGGTCCACCCAAGCATATAAAATTGCTTCTATAGGACAGGGAATCAATTAGTTGTTGCCACTTCTCATGAGGCCAAGATTTTGTTTGCCATGATGAACCAAGAACTAAACCAATCAATGGCCTATCTTTTTCTGTAAATACCGTCTCAACTTCAGCTTTAGCTTGTTGCTGCTCCACATCTGTCACAATAAGGTCCATTAGGCCCATATCCTCAGTCTCGGTAGGAACAACTTCCTTTTTCAATGCCCTTGGCAGTAATTTAGCTACGTCAAGATATTGCTCTATAACATGTTTTGACCGATTATTCGATTTGTAATTCGTAAACAACCAATTCAGTTCTTTAGTACCCCCTAATCCTAACCGTATAGGTGCACCAGATGCCAATAATACAAGCCCCGTAATAAGCCGGCCTTGTACATCAACAGCTATATCGAAGTGATAAGGCTTTAAACGTTTTCGTAAATCCCACCACATATTCCACATGGTACGAAGGTGTAATTTTTTCGAATGAGCCTCATATTCATCCCGTTCCCAAGGAATTATATGATCTACATAGGGATTATGTTCTAATAGTTCAGCCATGCTAGGTGTAACAATCCAATGTAATTTTGCATCCGGATACTGTTGCTTTATCCACCTTGCGGCGGCTGTGGCATGCAGTATATCACCAATATAACTGAGCCGTACAAACAATATATTCATAGACAACCGCCTTTCTCATGTATTATCGTCGCCCGTTAAATCATCATCTCGTATACTCATATACCGATTATAACGAAATATATATGAGTTCAACTTGAATTATGTCGTATAAAACTAAATAAGTTTATAAATAAAGCCTTTATAACCTGCGATTATAAAGGCTTTATATTAATTCTTTTTCTTAGAGCTAGAGTCTTTAGATGATTTATCGTTATCTTCTGTTACTTTGGTCGTATCATCACTGCCATTAGCAATAATTTCTTTCACCGCATTCATAGTTACTTCAGACAAGGTAGTCGGATTATTGTATTTATAAATAGGTTTAAATCCTACGCCTAATTTACCAGAGTATACAGTTAATACATTATTATCTTCATCGACACGAGCAATATAGATGGTCTTGCTAGTATCTACACCAAGCAAACGGAATCGTCCAGGTGGGTTGATAACACGCCAACCACCTTCAATACCATTAAACATGAAGATGTCGCCAGTTTTAGCATTATCGTAGAAGAAATTATCTTCATCATAGAATACAGCAATACGACCAATGTCCGTAGCTTGCATGTAAACGCGACGCGTATCATAGTTCGCATCAGTTCTGTAAATCCGGTATGCACCTTCACGAACTTTTACCTTCATGTACACCACATTTGTCGCTTCGGAATATGCCGCATCAACAATGCGACTTCCCTTTGGTACATCTTCAAGTTCTGTATCTACTTCGTGTTCCGGATCATCTGCATTGAGTCGGGCCATAACGACCTTGTTGTCCGTATACAGGCCCATAATTGCGTAGTTACGATCTGGCATCCAGTCAAAATAGCTAATGGAGCGACCTTTCAAACTAACCGTTGTGGGCTTGCTTTCACCAGCCTTATAAATCCGAAGAGATTCATCTGTAACAACAGCCATAAATTGATGGTCATAAGATACGTATTTACGTCCCTCCTTTACGTCAGGGAAGTTTTTCGTGTCATCCTTAGACGCACCAGAGACGTTAAATTCTGTAGTCGGTGCAAACATATATTGATCAAGGTACAGATACACCCCTCCTTGCAGTAGAATACCTACCGCAAAGGCGCTCAGTACACGCGTAAAAGGTTTCATTGTTCCTCCTATTTCACGATAAACGCCGTAGGAATCATCCGTTCCCCTAACAAATCGGCTGGTTTATTTACAACTTTGCCATTTAAATACAATGTAGAGCTAGAGCCACCATCGAGGTTAGCCGCAATGTATGCGCCCTTTTCATAAAGTACATCTTGCACATCACGCAAGGTAGCACCCAAGGAATAACCTGGTTGACGACCGTCGATTACAACGAACAACACAGTACCATCCTTACGTTGACCTATGGCCGTACGAGGACCTACGCCCCAACCGCCATCGCCATCGGTAATCATCTTCTTACCATCTACGATAAGAGGTGGCCCAAAGGTAATACCTTCCATAGCTTTCATATCAGCTAATTCAGTTTTATCATAGTTGCCCGCAATGAGGTTGCCAGATTTAGAGAAACCTACAAAATCAACAGATTCATCAGGCCCTACATCCTTACCGATGATATAATCCCCTTCGTGAAGGATGAAACCATATGGCAAGCGGCCTGTACCAGTACCATTAGGATCGTGAAAGCCACCGCCATTGATAGCCGCTACGGCACCATTCATTTTAGCAATATTACTTGTTGTATCCCCTTTTTCTTGAATGTTTGCAGCTGTCGCAACTTGGATACGACGAGGATCTGGAATTTCAAGCACGTACCCTACATAACGAGAAGACTCAATTTTTTCCAATTTTAAGTCTTTATCTTCGCGAGCATTAAATTTAAACAAATCTTGACTCTTTACAACGCCTACTGTCCCCAAAATAGATTGCAATTCATCGTTGCTGAATAACCATGTAATGTATTGAGGATGACGAGATTGTAAGATAGCACCAATAACGGCACGTTTTACATTATTAAATGGTCCAAACAATACCACGAATGGTGATGTGACTGCGGTAAATAAGAACACCATAATGATGAACTTTACCCAATTCTTTTTAAACAATGTATATCTCCTTATAAATCACTGTAATGTTCAGTGCTAATTCGTTCTTCAAAATGCTTGATGTCTACGGCATTACCAACCCAAACACGTAAAATATTGTATGGATTATCCCCTGTATGAGCCCAACCGGACTTCATAGCCATTGCCATCTTTATACCACTGTCTTTTGTGGCAGCATCTGTATCCTTATTTTTGTCCCCATAGGGATAACAGAACCAAGGGTTATCTGTAATTCCTAACTTATCAGCTAACGCTTGTTGTGCTTTTTGAATGTTTTCCATTTGTGCTGCTTTTGAAAGTTGGCCCATTTCCACGTGTTGGAATCCATGATTAGAAATAGTTATACCATTGTCTTTCATTTCTTTTAGCTGTTCCCATGTAAGCCGCGTTCCTACATCGCCGGGATTAACAAATACAGTAGCAGCAAAACCATATTCTTTCATCAATGGATACACGATAGAGTATGTATCTGCATAACCATCATCAAAGGTTAGTACTACAGGCTTTTCAGGTACCGCTGCACCATTAACTACATAATCGTATAATTGATCCATCGTCAATGGATGGTACCCATTATCCTTGAGGAACTTCATTTGCTGACGGAATAAATCCTCGCGGATAACCGCATCATTATCTTTATCGTCGCCAATCTTGTGATACATGAGCACCGGAACTCCCGACGGATGTACCATCGTAACCTGTTGTGTAGGTGGCGTTTTAGTTTCATTTTCTGTCGTTTGCTGTGAAAGCATTCCACATCCTGCTAACGCTGTAGCAATTACAATTGTGAAAAGCACTACCAATGAAAATCGTTTCATAGGTCCCCCTTTATATAGACACAATTTAATAACTTATATTATATCATTTATAAGGAGAATAGTAAAAACTAGCGAATTGTTTACCCGTGATTGTAATCTACTCAATAATGTTTTAATATTTTAATTATAATATATTTCACATAACCGATACCATTTCATCAAATAAAGGATGTACTATGAAAAAACGCCTAACTATTATTCAAATGGACGTCCATGTCAATGACGTAGAATATAACTATACTCGTGTTCAAGAATTACTCTCTCAATCACTTTCTGAATGTCCAGATATTATCGTATTACCAGAAACTTGGAATACTGGATTTTATCCATCAAAAGAGTTAATCAACATCGCTGACAGAAATGGAGAGCGAACTCAATCATTATTAAGTACATTTGCGAAAGAGCATAACGTAAACATCGTAGGCGGTTCCGTAGCAGTTGCTAAAAATGATGTTGTGTTCAATACCTCCTATGCCTATAACCGAGAAGGCACGCTCGTTGGAGAGTACTCTAAAATGCACGGCTTTAGTCCAGCGAAAGAAGATCAATACTTCGCAGGCGGTACGCACACCACACATTTTGAGTTAGATGGCATTCCGTGTAGCACCGTTATTTGCTACGATATCCGCTTTCCAGAATTAGTGCGCATGGCAGCATTACCGAATACAGAATTGCTATTTGTACCAGCTCAATGGCCTACTATGCGCCTACGACACTGGCAAGTACTTAATGAAGTACGCTCCATAGAGAATCAATTATTCGTGTGTGCTGTAAACGGCTGTGGCACAGTTGGTCGCGTCCAAAGTACGGGACACTCCGCCGTATATGATCCATGGGGTACAAATCTATTAGAAATGAATACTGAGGAAGGTATTGCTACTGTAGATATTGATTTCGATGTTGTCGAAGACATTCGCAACAAAATCAATATATTCAGGGACCGTAAACCAGAACTGTATAATCTATAACACAAAAGACACATTGCTATAATTTGCAATGTGTCTTTTACATTAGAATTCAATAAGATTCCACATATCCTCTGGTACTTGTTCTAGAGGTTTGTTTTTTGCTATCGCTTCTTTTAAAATATCAATCGTATCTTGAACCTCTTGCTTGTCCTTTGTATTAGGATCATGAAGGATAACACGATTTAAGGAATCTTCGCCAAATTGTTTTAAATATTCCTTTTCTACTTGGTTTAATTCACGACGTAAATATTTCAAAACATCACCTCTTATAAATTATACTTTTCCTGTATTTCCTTCACCGTTAATGTATATGGATTTACTTTAAATTCAAACAATGCTTCTTTTGCAATCATTGCGTCATACTCATCTTCGATTTTTTCAAATAATGTTTTCTTAAGCAATTCTTCTATTGTCGTTTTTTTCATCTTTGCAAAATTATTAAAAAGTATAAATTCTTCATGAGATAAATTTAGATTAATAATAGCCATAAAAGTACCTCCTAACATACTCAATTTAATATATTAGGAGGTACCTGTCTATAGTTTTACAATAGCTGTATCTATATTATTTTGTCATGCTTGCTTTTAATGCAGCAATTTCTGCACGAAGCTCTTGTAATTGAGTATCTTGTGTAGCATCCTTAGCTTTTAAAGCACTGTTTTCTGCTTGTAAGGATTTAATTTGATTATTCATTTGAAAGTTCCCTCCTAAAGCTCTCACACTATAGTTGTTATATCATTTTCTCTATCTCTATTTATGAAAATGAATATCACCATCAATATATCTGTTTATAATTTCAATGTCAATATTTTATTTATTTTTAAGTATATTTATCAAATAATTAAATATAAAATGAAGATATTTGTATGGGTAAAAAGTGAACTATCATCTATTTTTAGGCATACAAAAAAGACATGTTACTCTTCTCTCGTCTCTCTCGTAACATGTCTTAATTTGTATATAGATCTCTCGAACTATATCATATTGTATCTGGCTGAACTCTCTAATCCCTTTTTGACACGCCAGTATGTCTACAATTATTTTATATTTTAAAATAATTTATGTCAATAATTTATTTTTAGTTTAACAATTGCCATTTATAAAGAGATTAAATCAGCTAATTACAATATTAAACCAACAATTAACCGCGCTGACAGAAATAAATAATATAATTTTTCTCAGGGCTCACCGCTGCGCCCAACGCATATGGATGATTCCAATTACCACCAAAATCAAATAAATATATTACATAATCATCAGGTATTTCTACCGAGTCTTCATTAAAAGACAATCTATGTAAATATTGTTTCTGTAGTTTTCGATTCTCCAACTCTGTATAAATAGGATATTTCTTCTTACCTAAACCTACCGTATCCGTCGGTTTAGGTTTTAATATATCTCGCTCAGCCTCTACTCTCTTTCGAGTTTCTATATAACGCTTATACTTAGCATCGCTACTTTCACCATCAATTTTGATCTTATTAAATTCAGTCAACACTTGATTCTCTAATTCATATATTTCATCAACAGATTTCTCAATAGGATTATCCACTAGATTTTGTACATATTTGCCCATAGGTACTGTTGTATTTTTTACAATAACTATCGATGTGGGCAGTAAGGTTTTCAAAGTATCTGCATACTCCATATTTGAATCAACATAGTTTTTTACATATACATTGGATAGATCAGATTTTGAAATGACAACTTTAGAATCAATCCGTGCCTCATCAATATAAGGCTTCAATTGATCTGGTGTACCACCAAAAGCCAGTTGTACATATGAACCACCTTGCAAGAACGGAGGATTACTATGCAGATGAATATTCTTTGCAAAGCTAGGTATTTGTTTAGGAAACCCTGGAATCGTAGCAACTAACTTATAATCCTTAGGATTATTTATAGGATATTCAATTAACTCTATAGGTTTAAAAAATCCCTCTACTAACTCTTTTATCTCCTCTTTAGTTCTAGCCGTATACAGATCATAGGATTTCCCTTTATTCTTTATAACTTTTCCGCCATACATAATCTTGTATCAATCCCATTTTCTATATCCATTATTGATTTCCTAGAAACACCTGCTATTATGGATAACCGATACATTGATAAGCCCTGTTTTGAACGCTCCATTTTTATAAAATCTCCAAACTTAATTTTTATCACTCCTTTATAAAGCGTTTATTTGACTAAACTGATTAGTTAAATTAATATATAGATAGATACCTGTATAAGGCTATATGCGAAAGGAGGGCATTTTATGTCCCAATTTTTGTTTATGCCTTGTTCCAATTATTTAGATTAATAATATTCATCCATTAAGGAGGAGGACAAAGGAGTTTGTTCTACTTATTAATCTTTATAGCTGATACTAAGGGCGTCGTTTCTTGGGCTGTCCTAGCAGCCCTAAGTGAAGCGGTTCACCATAGAGCTAATTGCTGATAACAATTAGGTTGCCTTATATTGTTTGAAGGGGACTTCAACAGTTAATTAGGTTCTATAGTTAAGATTTCCGCAAGAAATCTTATGTGCACGGTCTCTTTAACTGGCAATATAATGCAAATGCAGTGAACTTTTGGTAAACAAATAGGATAAATTACTTCCGTATTATCAGTGCGGAAGTTTTTTATTAGCCTTTTGTATGTTCATATATATTTAAAATTTATTATTTGTATAATCTTCTTGAAGGGAGGTGGTTATATGGGTTATTATCATCCTGCATTAATCTGTCAGAATGGCCATGTTATTACTACAAATGCTAATGATGCTTCTTTCTCAACTCCATACTGTTCAAAATGTGGCGCATCAACCATTTCATCGTGTCTACATTGCAACCATCAAATTGACGGCAAATATGAAGTAGAAGAGGTGCTAGATTTAACAGGCTACACTATGCAAGCTCCTGCATTTTGCCCTTACTGTGGTAAAGCATTCCCATGGACTGAAACCGCATTGCAAACCGCAATTGAATTAATTAATGAGTCTGATTCCTTAACTGATTCAGACAAAGCCTTATTTAGTGAAAACATTTCAGATACTTTATCCGAAACTCCTAAAACTAAACTGGCAACAGTTCGTATCGATAAGATTTTGGGGAAAGCCGGTACTGCAGTAGCCGCAGGTGTGAAAGATATCTTGGTAGAAATATGTGCAGAATCCGTTAAGCGTGTTTTATTTCCTTAATAAGACTAAAAAAAGTTTTCTACCTACAGATTTTTTATTGTGGCAATTGTAGCTTTTATTCAATACCCAACAATCACATACGGTTTTTAGTTTTGCCCCACAATGTTTGCAGAAGTTTCCATCCCGTACTTCTACATTACATTTGGGGCATTTTACTTTTTCTCTTTCATTAGACTTTATCCTTTGAAAAATAATTAGCGTACGACTAAATTAAGAGTGCACTCACAAGTGTGCTCTTTTTCTAATTCAGCTATAAGCTTTACAATTTCTTTGAGTTGTTCTTTAGTACTTGTCTCTGCATTAATAACGACAGTCATTTTGTTTCCTCCTTCTGAAAAAAAATAATATTTTGATATAATCACCTTGAAAGGAGGTGAAATTATGTCAATACACAATGATGCATTATCTCTTTTGAAACAAATCTATGATGCTCAAAATTTATATGGAGCATTCAATATAGTAAGAGATACATTTGATAATCTATCAGCTGAAGAACGCCATTCATTAGAAATGCAAATAGAATATTTAAAAGAAGCTGGGTTTGTTAAAAACCATATTCAATGTAGTGGTTTACCAATTTCCTTAAAACTTACAGCTCTAGGTATTCAAAAAGTAGAGAATGTTCAAACTAATGATTCTAGTCCTAGCATCAACATAATGGGTGCTAATTATGGTATTGTAGGTGATAACAATTCATCTAATATCATCAATAACAACTGCTCATTTTCTGATGTCCGAGAACTTGTAAACTCTTCTGATTTTTCCGAAGAAGATAAAGCATTAGTATTAAAAGAATTAAAATCTTTATATGATCGTATTGAGATGAAAGCTCCAATTGAGCAAGGCATGCTTTCCTCAATAGCTGATAAAATTAAAGATTATCAACCTTTACTTGGTGCAGTATTAAGTTCTCTTACTACTTTCTTAACAACACCTAAATAATGTTCAGATTTTTTCCCAATTCCAAATACCTTTATTACAGCTGCTGTGATAAGGGCATTCTCTACTTCTTCCCAAAACTCTTTAGAATATCCTGCATCGTGAATTTCTATACTGTCCAGAGTTTGTTGTATTTGCGTAAATGTGTCAGCTAGTTTGTTTATAGCTTCATTCACAAATAATGGCTTTATATTTATATCTACATTTTTACTAGCTAAATTTTTCATATAATCGCCCCTTATATAAAGAGATGAACTTTTGTTTATCTCTTTTCCTCTCTACTGCCACTAACGTTGTTGGCGGCTTTATCTTCTTTCACTTAATTTCTGTTATAAGCTCAACGGCTTAAGACTCACGTCCAGCAACTACAATAATCAAAATTCCTGTCAGCACGAGCCCTATAATATATCCGATGACAAACTCCATATTTTCACCACCTATCAAAAGCCATTAACGCCTGTTAGTGGCTTTTACTTTTTACGTTTTTATTATCGGTTTTCCGTTATTTCTTTTTAAAAAAAAGAGAGTCAATTGTTTTCATATCTAGTTTTCCACACGGCATATCATTAGCGACCTTATCAATTTCCTTTTGCGTGAATGGAACTTTATTTGATAAGCGTTGCCCAAGTTGTGTCGTGCCTATACCAAGAAATAAAGCAAACCCCTTAAGTGTACGAAAATTATTCTTAATAAATTCTCGCAGATTAGTATAATCAAATTCCATATTTTTCACCCCCTTTCTATCGGCTTTCCGTAACTAAATAATACATCACTTTTTGTGCTTTGTTTGTCGGTTTTCCGTTTAAATTTGATTTAATATTTACATTAGACGGTTTTCCGTTTATAATAACTGTAAAGTTGGTCCTAGAGGAGAATGAATTATGAGCACCCAATTTATAAATCGTTTAAAAAACGTAATGGCAGAGCATAAAATAACTCAAACTGAATTAGCTAAACGAACTGGTATTCGCCAATCTTCTATATCAGATTGGTTGAACAATAGATATGAACCTAAACAAGACAAAGTCTATCTCTTAGCTAATGCTTTAAATGTAAGCCCTGCATGGTTACTTGGCTATGATGAATCTAATACATCGAATCCTGCGAACGGCTATTACGATGATCCTGAAGCAGCAGAGTTCGCGGAATACTTACGCACTAGACCAGGTGCACGCATGCTTTTTTCTGCTGCAAAAGATATGTCTAAAGAGGATATGGAAGAAACAGTCAAATACATAGAATTCTTAAAATCTAAACACAAGTAATACACACAAGGGAGAGTGTTATCGTTGGTTGTAAATTTGATATACTGCGACTTACCACATGCCAATGCTGTGTCAGAGGAATGTGAAGATGTAGATACTCATAACATCTACATAAACAAAAATCTCCCTCATGATCGCATGATAGAGGAAATTAAACATGAATTAATACATATTATTAATGATGATTTTTACTTAGATGAACACGTGAACCTTGTCGAACAAATGGTTCGTAGGTCACATATAGATGATTCAGAATTAGAAAGTATTAACTTTTATCATCATGTATTGTAATAATTACTAAATTGTCATTTTTTTGTCCTTGACAAATAGCAAATTATGAATTTTTGTTATACTTAATGTATTGTAATTTTCATAAAGTATGCTATACTATGAGTAGTGAACTGATTGCAATGTTTAATCATTGGTCGCTGAGCCGCTGCTCCTCGGAGTGGCGGCTTTTCTATTATAAGGAGTATATATGTGTTATGATAAGCCCTATAAAAATATAGATGATTTAATCCAAATGCTAAAAGATAGAGGACTAACAATCACAAATGATGAAATAGCCAAAACTATAATACGATCTTATTCGTATTACGATTTAGTAAATGGTTATAAAACTATGTTGATGCCTAATGATACATTTAGCCCAGGTACAACAATAGAGTATTTACGAGATTTCTATATATTAGATAAAGAATTACAATCTTTATGTATGAAATACAGTCTAATCATAGAAACATCTTTAAAATATTGTTTGGCTGATGTAATAGCATGTAATTATGGTGTCCATCAAGATAATTATTTGGATTCTAGGCACTATAAAGATAAGTATAATAATTTATATTTTGCCTCTGTCAAACTTGAAATTCTTCGCAATACTATTCCTCGTTCAGCACATCAACCAACAAAACATTATATTGAACATCACAATCATATACCACCATGGATATTATTTAAAAATATTTCCTTAGGCGCAACAATTAATTTATTTAAACTTTTAAAGCAACAAAATAAATCTAACGTTGTACAACTAATGATTCCTCATAGAGCATTAAGTATTTCTGAAAAAACAAATTTATTAATAACAGCACTTGATGGAATTCGTTTATTTAGAAATGCCGGAGCACATAATCTTAATTTTGTTAACTCACGCTTTAAATATCCTTTACCCCTTCCATTATTAAAAAAAATACTTCCTCCTTATTTATTCAATGATTCATCCATTTCGAATCAAATCAGTGATCGTGATTCAGTATCTGGACTATATGGTATTATTTTATGTTTCTTAGCCCTAATAAATGATACTGATACAAAATATGCACTAGCTAATGAATTTAAAAGAGCATTATATAGGCCCCATAATTCGACAGATAATGCTATAAGGCAAATATTACATGGACCATATAAGCAACTTTCCTTAATTCCAGCTAATGCAGAAATTAGATTATCTAATTATATTTCTAATTTATAGCTAAAAGCCCCTACTCTGCTACCAACAGAATAGGGGCTATGATACACACCTTAGAGGTATATACCGAAGAACACTATTATTATACCACAAAACCTCTAAGGCTTATTTCTTATACCCAAATTTAAGCTAAGGAGGTTATTTTTATGGCAAAAAAGAGATCCGATGGCCGATACCAGGTATCAAAAACCATCAACGGTAAGCGTAAATTCTTTTATGGCACCACTAGGAAAGCGGCCATAGAAGCTATGGAGAAATACATAAATACTAATCAATCATGTGCTAATTTCGATGATACTATTTCATTAAACACCTGGATTAATATATGGTTACAACTAAAAGCAAAGACTATAACGCCTGCTACATATCAAAGTTATACTGGTATTATCAATCGCTATATCAGAAATAAAATCGGCGGCATAAAGTTATCCGAAATTAAACCAAATACATTACGGTATGTATTTGAATCAATGGATGGATTGTCATCAAGGACTATATCCTACACCATGACAATTCTAGGATCCATATTAGAGCAGGCGGTAAAAGATGACATTATCCCTAAAAACTATATGAAAAACATAGACCGACCAAAGCAGGTAAAGGTTCGTCATATGGTAACGTTATCTGCAGATGAGGTTAAAAACTTCCTATCCAATATCTCTAACGTAGAGCATCATGCACTCTTTAAATTAGCATTTGCAACAGGTATGCGGCGGTCTGAATTATTAGGCTTACGATGGTCGGATATCGATTTCAAAAAATCAACTATATCCATTTCACAAACTGCCCTCAAAATCGGATCTACTGCAGTTATAGCTAATACAACTAAGACCACATCCTCAAAACGGATAATTGCCATTGACACGGAAACACTCCAGGAGCTTATGAAGCATAAAACAATCATTGATAAGCGTAGAATAAAAACAATGAACTGGATTAATAATAATCTTGTATTTCCTGGTGTAAAAGGCGGTCCTCGTTGTCCTGATGAAGTCAGCAAGCTATGTAAAAAATACGCCAATTTAATCGGTAAGCCATCTTTTACTATGCATGGTACTAGACATACCCACACCACCCTTCTCATTGAAAATGGGGCCAATATGAAAGCCATACAGGAACGTCTAGGGCATGCTTCATTCCAAGAAACGATGGATACCTACTCACATGTGACACCTAAAATGGAAGATGACATCGTGGAACGTATCTCTAAAATATGGTTCTATAATAAATGTTGGGGTGACACCACTACGGTGTCACTTCCAACATTATTTTTTTGCAAAAAAATAAGCATATAAGGCTCACATGCTTTACAATAAAAGTGTCAAAGTCCTAAAGAAAGGATGTGAGCTTATATGCCTACTACTGATTATACTGAATTTTTACATAATGTAAAACAAGAATATATTACAAATAGCTATGAATTAGACGGAATATTTATTTTTGACATAGAATTACCAGCAACATCACATATTTGCCCAAAGTGTGGAGAAACCACAAAGCATATTAAGGATTACCGCATACGTACTGTAAAGTTTGGAAAAGTACAACGAGGTCCACTAATTGGAAAATACAGACAGCGTCGGTATATTTGTCCGCATTGTGGTCATTCTTTTGCTGAAAGCAATCCATTTGTACGAAAACATATGCAACTAAGTGTAACTAATATTAGAATGCTATTTGATAAACTTACTGAAAGTGTAACCTATACAGCTATTGCTAACGAGTGTGATACATCTATTACTACAGTATTACGTTATTGCTCTATGATCACTATACCTAAGCCCAAGACCTTACCCACTGTGATTGGTATTGATGAGTTTAAAGGAAATGCAGAAGGCTACCAATACCAAGTTAATTTAACTAATCCAGATACACATGAAATATTAGATATTTTACCGAAACGTGATACGCAAGCATTAATCCACTATTTTGCATCATTTAAACATAAGGATCGCCTACAAGTTAAGTTTATTGTAATGGATATGTCCATACAATTTAAGCGCATCATGGAGGCGCTATTTCCACATGCGCATATTATCTGTGACCGATACCATGTGTGTCGACTTGTGGATTGGGCGGTAGAGCGAGTTAGAAAACGTGAACAACATAAACTGGCTGCTCATTCACGCATGTTAAAACAGAATAGACGGGTGCTAATGAAACATCCAGATTATTTAACGGAAGCTGAACACATTAAGCTCTGTGAAATACTTCGAATTTCTGAAAATATACGGAAAGCATATGCTTTAAAACTATCTTTTAGAAAAATCTTTCCAACCTATGGTAAACAAGGAATAGCTGCACATTTAACCCATTGGTTAGAATTAGTGAAAGCATCTGGTTTGAAAGACTTTAATAACTTCTTTACATCATTTCCTGCATGGATGACTCAATTAACTAATGCATTCTTACTTCCATATTCTAATGGATACACAGAAGGAACTAACAACAAGATTAAGGTATTAAAACGAATAAGCTATGGACTTCGCCACTTTGGTAGATTTAGAGTACGTATTCTACTTTTGAGCAAAAAGAATGGCATCAACCATACATATGATTGGTGCCAAAGAAGGCTCGTAGGGTGAACACCCCAACATTTGACAGAGAGCCTAAAATATTCTGATGCCAAAATGATGTCAAACCACGCAAGACTTTATGATGTCAAACAAAAATAAGGGCTTACAGAATTACCTGTAAGCCCTTATTTAATCAGCTTGGTGCGGTTGGAGGGACTTGAACCCTCACGAGCGTACGCTCACCACCCCCTCAAGATGGCGTGTCTGCCATTCCACCACAACCGCGTGGAATACAAAAATGGTGCCTCAGGACAGAATCGAACTGTCGACACACGGATTTTCAGTCCGTTGCTCTACCGACTGAGCTACCGAGGCATGTTTTTTGTAAAAAAAAATGGCGACCCCGATCAGATTTGAACTGACGATCTTCGCCGTGACAGGGCGACATGTTAACCGCTACACCACGGGGCCGCGTATCAACTCTCGTTGACTACTCGTATATATTAACATGAGCCACTAATATAATGCAAGTACTTTTTTCTAATTTTTTGATGAATTTCTCCAAAATATATAGAAATTAGAATTATACATCAAAAATCGTATATAATAGCCATTTATATTCAGTATACTTCAATATACTCCAGATTATATCCCCAAATTACAGAAATAAAATTGGCACCTAAAATTCTACAAGGGAACTTTAGGTGCCAATTCAAATATAACTATATTAAATTAATTATTATATAGTATTTCTACAGATATGATACTAATTATAAATGATCCCAAGGACCGTCACGCAAGTCTTGTTCCCAATAATACTCAACCTTCATATCACTGCGTTTAACCTTATCAAACATCTTAGAACGTGCCGAATTCATCACATTTTCACTATGTTTACCACCAAAGTACGCATATCTAGACTTACCTAAAGTATACATGACAGATACATAAGGTTCTACAGAACTAATATTGCTTTTACCAATTCCTAAGTCTACAGAGATATGAGGCGTCACATTCATTTTAGCGCCTACCTTTAGCCCATGTATGGATTGCCACTTATGTTGGTCAATATAGAACATATCTTCTGGATGTTCTCCTGGTGCTTTTGTTTTCCAATGATATCCTTCCACATAACTAGATAGCCAACGGGCATTCTTATAATCTCGTGTATACCGTATATCAAAGCCATCCAATACATGTTCATAAGAATATCGAGGTGTTCTATGAATACCATCAGGTGGTGTACTAAAGCTATCATGGAAAATTATTGCCCGTGGTACTTGACGCAAAGGTGTGTTAATGTCATAAGGCCCACCTTTTTTTCTGATAGTCCATGGTATACATTGACACTAATCGTATTTAGACCAGCTACATATTCTAATCCTGCACTAACACGAGAAAATTTATCCTTAAAAGCATAGTCATAGAATACATTGGCACCGACGTAGGCATGCTCATGTGTACTAAGACGACGATAGCCAATACCAGCAGTACCGACAACACCAAGAGTATCATGTTCTACTACTTCACCTTTATCAATATACGTTCCTTGACCGTCAATTCTTCCAAAATCTGAGTCCGACCCATTCCAATATGTAGTAGTGGAAACTTTTTCGCCACCATTACCATCTAAGCGCCCCTGTACAAACACCATAAATTTATCATATTTCTTTATAGGTTGCAATGTTTCTATAAAATACTTTGCATTCATTTTCTGCTTAGAGTTATGATTATGATAATGGAATCGTGTATCATAGCTTAGATTATTATCGGTTATTTGTTTATTAGGCATTGCATAATCATGATAAGAATCTTTCTGAGTACCTTGTACCCCAATACCGATGTCCGTACGATCCATCCAGCTACTTTGTTCAGTATCCCCAGCTTTTACATCCATGCTCACATCTGCAGCCATCGTTCCCACACTTAAACTGCACATAAAAGCACTGCAAACTAGAGCTTTTAGTATTAATTGGTCTTTCATTTCTAACTCCTCTCTTACACATTCACTTTAATGATGAATATAAAATGAATACACTTTATTATACCTATAATCTAAAACGCTGACAACTATAGAGAAGGAGAAATTTATGTGTTAAAATATATGTATTATATACATCGGAGCAACATTATGAGATCAAAAACATTAACAATAGCAATTATTATTGCCATCATAGCTGCACTGAGCGCTATGTGGTATTTCTTATGGTATATTCCTCATACACCAGTCTATACGTTCCAAACTATCCGTGAAGCCGTTGAAAACAAAGATGCGGACACGGTATTGGAGCACATCGATACAACATCATTGGTTAAAAACATTGTTACCCGCGAGGGCAACACCTATGTGGATACATCCTCACCATTAGGCAAGGCTGCAGTGGCAGCAACGAAAACATTCGGTCCAGCCCTTCTTGATGATGTAATTCGTAAATATGTAGAGGATCCAGATAGTTTCAAATCGCAAAATAGTAGTGATTCAGATGTTGAAAGCGAAGATACATCCAATACGTTTTCTATGGTAGACCGCATCCAACGAGGTGAATTATTTAAACAACGCCATTTGGAAATCAAGAACATTACCTCTGAAGATGATGGCAATACCGCCACAGTAACCGTAACGATTCACAATACAAAAACAAACCAAACAGCTCCCATCCGAGTACTTATGAAGCACATCGGTGACGGAACTTGGGCTATCTATGATATCCCAGATATCGAAGCACTCTATAAAATCACAAGAAAATAAAGACCTCTTTCGTAGCAAATACGTTTGTAGAGGTAGATGATAGCAAAACTCTCCACCGGCCGGGTCTGTCTACGCCCTTCGGGCTTCGCAGGGCCAAAGTCGAATTTTGCTATCATCTACCTCTTTTCCGTATCAGCTTACAAAAAGAGGTCTTTTTTTCTTATCGATTTTTAGGTACTATCGCACAGGTTACGGTAACCTGAGATATCAAGCGATGGCTTTCATCATACATATCAAAGCGCCAAACATGAGATGTTTTCCCTTGTAATAGTAGCTGTCCTTTAGCAATCAAATTGCCTTCTGCTTTCATAGGGCGCAGGTGATTTGCGGTTACCGATTGTCCTACAGCAAATTGATCATCTCGAATCAGTTGATTGCTGAGCATCCCTGATAAAATTTCACCAAAGGCCAAGGTAGCTCCGCCATTGAGATAGCCTTGTGGTTGCGCATGATAACTAGTTAAATGCATCACCCCTTGCCCACTGGTAGGTCCGGTTAGCTCTACACAATCAATTTGTAATGCGTCTATCATTGTCATAGTGTTCGTTTCTCCACTGTATATTCTTCAATACGATTATCCAATACATCAACGCCAAGACCAGCACCATTAGGCACCTGCATGGACCCATCGGTAAATGAAATTTCTGGATTGATAAGGTCATGTTCAAAATAGCGACTAGAATCGGATAAATCCCCTGCCATATAGGTATCACCTAAGGCAGCAAGTTGAACATGTAATATCTTTGAGATTCCTGATTCAACCATACTACCAATCCAGTAGGGAATACCTGCTTCGCGGCATCGTAAAATAGTGGCTCGCGTCTGTATTAAGCCCCCAAGACGACCTACTTTCACATTGAGTACATCGATTAATCTATACTCGATTGCATAAGATAAGTCATCATAGGATAAAATCGACTCATCTAAACAAATAGAGGTCGTAATAGGCCAATTAGGCAACGATTCCTTCCACGCTTTATAGGTAGTCAAATTCGTCATGCTAAAGGGTTCCTCTATGCATAGTAAATTCAAATCATTATAGGCAGCCACCATATCTAATTGGTCATAAGTATAACTTTGGTTAGCATCAACAGCTAAGGCTAATTTTGGATAGGCTTCACGTACAAGTCGTGTCCGTTCATAACCATCACGAGGCGATACCTTGAGTTTAATTCGTTTGCAACCATTGGCTACATGCTGTTCCACGATACCTAATAGTTCATCCATGGACACGTCACCAATGACGATGCCATTGGAAATAGTTGATTCTAAAGACTGCCCCATGATATACGACACAGAATTCACGCCTTTTCGATTGCAATCTAGATTAATTAAAGCATTTTCAAGGCCTGCTATCGTCATGGGCATATTGTCGCGCTTTAACCAAAATTGTAACTGCCGAATATAGGCCATTAATGGTTTTGGCCGCATCAAGCGCAACTCTAGAATATAGGTATCCACCAATTGTTTCCATGCGGAATCAACAGTTTCCGCCGTATAAAAAGGGTCGGTGAAAGTGACACATTCCCCGTATCCAACATAGCCTTGTTGATCCTCGATACGAACGATGATACTTTCACGAACACGAACAGTACCCTTAGCCGTTTTAAATTCAAACTTTAACGGCAAAGCCACACGATACGTCGTTATGGATTTAAAGTTCAATACATCATTCATGAGAACCTCCATTTGACGCAGTCATATCGAGATGAGAGGCCAAGGACTTACGCATAATCTTACCTGTCCCATTACGTGGCAATGCATCCATAATTGTAATGTATTTAGGCACCTTGTATTTGGCTAGCTTACTAGAAAGATAGTCTCGCACGATCATTTTCAAATCGGCACCTAATGCATCTATATCATCAAAAGCAACAAATAGTGCGGGCACCTGCCCCCATTTCGTATCGGCTACAGGAATAACCGCACATTCCTTCACACCTTGCATAGCATACACAGTATCTTCAATTTCCTTCGGATAGATATTCTCGCCTCCAGAAATAATCAAATCTGTACGGCGATTTAAGATGTATAAAAACCCATCTTCATCGACATAACCCATATCATCGGTATTAAAATCGCCATGAATCGGCTCGCGATTGATATAACCACTCATAACCATGGGCCCATTCAAATGGATTTCCCCGACCCCATCGACATCAGGATTTACGATATGTACGGTCATCCTCGGCAAGGGTTTACCTACCGAATCGAGTTTATTTAGATTTGATAATACAGGCATGGTCACGCTTTGACTAAAGGTTTCTGTCATGCCATATGTTTTATAAATTGGTAACTGCTTTGCTATACATGCATCAACTAGAGGCCGCGGTATAAATTCACCGCCCAATAAGATGACACGCAATTGATGGTGAGTAATACGCGGTTCTAAATTCTTTAATATGGTAGGCACCAAAGACATCATATTAATGCGCCCATCATGAATATATTGCAGCACTTGTTCTTCATCATAGGATTCCATGATTGTCATAGCCGTGCCATTATATAGAGATCGCATCAAAATAGATAATCCACTTACATGAAATAAGGGCAATACCATGAGCCAATTGTCCTGTTCAGACCTACCAAGCACCTCTTGTGATGCTTGTACATGCGCTTTAATTTGACCCCAACGAAGTGGCACTGATTTAAACTGCCCTGTTGTAGCACTGGTATTCATGATAGCTGCTATGTCATTATCAGCAAAGGTCCAATCAAAGGTATCCTCTGCTATATCATGCAACATAGCTTCCACGGATTCAAACTCAATGGCTATTACGGATGCTGGGACTTGTGTCCGTCGCTTAGCACTATGTAACACGGTTGTAATATGTAGCTGGCATAACTGATTTTCTATTTCACGCGCTGTAAGATGAACATTTAATAAGAGTACCTCTTTACGGACTAGCATGGCGGCCAAGAGATAAACGGCCATTGTTACAGAGTTATCCGACACTATAGCGATACGTGTATCTGCCAGTGTTTGTAATCGCGTCGCCACGTTCACAACAGCACTATATATATCCTGATAGGTGTAATTATTCATACATATACGATTAGGATAGTACTGTTTTCCATATCGTAACCATTCCATCATCTCACCTCTTAGCTAGCCATAATACTATAAAACATATACGTATAAGAAAGGCGCCTCATATAGAGGCGCACTGCTTATTATGTAAAGGGTTCAGGTCCATATATAAGGACTGATAACCATATTCCGATTAAGGGAATTTAGGGAATTGTTTGAAGTCTGGTTTGCGTTTTTCTTTGAACGCATCACGGCCTTCTTTAGCTTCATCTGTTGTATAGTACATCAATGTTGCATCGCCTGCAAATTGTTGTAAACCTGCAAGGCCATCAGTATCTGCGTTGAAGGATGCTTTTAACATACGCAATGCCATTGGGGACAATGCCAAAATTTCATTACACCATTGAACTGTTTCTTCTTCCAATTTGTCGAATGGTACCACGCAGTTAACCATGCCCATTTCATAAGCTTGCGCAGCCGTGTATTGACGGCAAAGGAACCATACTTCACGAGCGCGTTTGTGACCAATCATACGTGCTAAGTAGCCAGCACCATAACCAGCATCGAAGGAACCTACGCGAGGACCTGTTTGACCGAATTTTGCATTTTCAGAAGCGATGGTAAGGTCGCATACGATGTGCAATACATGTCCACCACCGATGGCAAAACCATTTACCATAGCGATAACAGGTTTTGGAATGATGCGGATTAAATGTTGCAAGTCAAGTACGTTAAGACGAGGAATATTGTCATCGCCTACATAACCACCATTGCCGCGCACACGTTGGTCACCGCCAGAGCAGAATGCCTCTTTATCTTCACCTTGGCCGTGGTTAGCACCAGTCAAGATAATAACGCCGATTTCTGCATCGTCGCGAGCAATTGTGAATGCATCAATAAGCTCAATTACGGTTTTAGGGCGAAATGCGTTGCGCACTTCTGGGCGATTAATCGTGATTTTTGCAATACCATTATAGGTTTCGTAAATTACATCTTCATAATTACGATCCAATACTTTCCAATCAAATTTGCTCATGGATATTACCTTTCCTTATATAAAAAATCTGCTAAGGCCGTCATAAATGGGCCTGGCTTTTCTAAATGTACATTATGTCCCGCCCCATTGACGATGACATGTTCACAGTTTGGTATATTACTAAACAGTTCTTCTCCTATTGTAGTATATTTTGTATCTAGTGCGCCACTAATATATAAAGATGGCATGGATAATTCTTGTAAGCGATGACCCACATAGGGCATTACACCTTGCCCCGAGCCACGCAATGTAGCCGCTAATGCATAAGGACTATTATGAGACCGACGTTGAAACAACTTATCTTGTACAACTGGTGAAAGCTGATGTTGACTTTCAAAAATAAAAATGTTAGCCCATTTAGTAGCAAACCACTCTCCATCATTATCTTCTATAGCTAGTGCTAATTGTTCATCAGCAGCTTTACGCGCTTGTCGCTCTACCTCTGATTCAATGCCAACAGAACCACTTTCTAAGATGAGGTTTTCAATTTCAGAACTATACTCAAGAGCATATAGTAAAGCTAATCGTGCCCCCATGGAGTATCCCATGAGAGAATAGCTTTCACCAGCCACGGCAGAAATCACCGTATGCAAATCGTTGAGCATAGTAGGAATAGAAAAAGCAATCTCATCCTCTGGAATATCCGAATCTCCATGTCCAATCGTATCGATACGGATAAGTTGATAGCCTGGCACAACGATGCCATCCCAGGTATAACCAGACTCAGAAAAACCATGTAAACACACAAGAGGTTTACCGGCGCCAGCTAGCGTCACCCCATATCGATACTCACCAAGATCGACATACATGCGAAGTGCTGGATTGAATAGGGAGTTATCTATAATACTGCAAGCATATTGGCTCATAGTCGGTCCTCCTTGTTTGTAGGAATCGTCGTATATAGCGCATGTAATTCCCGACTTCGTTCTTTAGATGTGGGGATTTCAATAACGTGAACACCTGTTGTTCCTACATAGTTTTGTAACGCATTTTTCAATTCATCATTACTTGCCACACGTACAAAGTCGATACCATATAGGGTCGCAAGGCCACTATAGTCTAGGCCTTGTGCGGTACTAAATAAGTAATCAAAATGCGGCGTTCCCTTTTGCGGCAAATATTCAAAAATGCCACCCCCATCATTATTGTGAACAATGATGGTTACATTTAAGGGGTGCGTTTTCGCCACGGCGAGGCCATTCAAATCGTGAAAGAAGGTTAAGTCCCCCGTAAGCAATACGGTAGGCATGCCATTTGTAGCGATGCCAAGGGCGGTAGAAACTGTACCATCAATACCGTTAACGCCACGGTTACCATAGATAATAGCACTGTGACGATTACCAGACCAGAAATAATCCATATCTCGAATACTCATACTATTGGCAACCACAAGTTGGCTATTCTTCGGCAACAATTCTTGTAAGAGATGAATCGTATATCCTTCAAATAGCTCTTGTTCCCTAGCTACTGTATCGAGTTGTTTACGGCCTACACCGTCTGCATCAATCCACGTAGCCAAATAGCCATTATCCTCTGTAACGAGTTCCTCATCAGCGACTTCTGCATGGGCCTCATTTGCCATTACATGAAGCTCAGAAATCTCCATATTCAGTGCATCAACCAAACCTTGTGGTGTCGATTGTACAAAGAGGGTCGTGTTTCCTGCAGGGTTTGTATAGTCCATTGTAGGGCTAACAGATATGATTGGGATATGTTGCATGGATGCCACCCACTGCTGAACGCGTTTAGATACGACCATCTGACCAATTTGTAAAATGCAATCCGGTCGCAATGTATCTCGATACACCTCTTGTGAAAGCAATGCATCATAAGATGTAATGACTCGTTCATCATAAACACGACGCATATTGGACAATGGATCACCTAATATTGGCGCATGGAATATATTAGATAGACCAAGAATGGCATCGGTATCCTCAAGATTCGTACTTGGCCCCGCTAAGATAAGCACTTTTTTATTCGCAAGGAGGTCATAGATAGTGCATGCATCACCTGGCTGAATAGCAGCCGGAACAACAGAAAATGGTTGCCTGCCACATTCAAAATGTCTCCTATCTAACTCCGGTACCAATGGCTCAAAGAGCGGTACATTAATATGCACCGGTCCACTTTTCACATCCATAGACTTCATATAAGTCTTACGAGCTACTAGGCGCGGATATGTATAGCAATGCTCCTGTTGTGGTACTGCCAATTCCTCGTAATAATTAACAGCTGTACCAAATATTTTTTGTTGATCTACCGTTTGTGGAGCCCCTACATGTTGCAATGTGTGAGGCCTATCTGCGGATAAAATAATCAAGGGTACACCGCTATATTGTGCTTCTAGTACAGCCGGCATATAATGTGCTACCGCTGAGCCCGACGTGCACACGAGAATTACAGGCTTTCTATGGGCCTTTGCGATGCCTAAGGCCATAAATCCTGCGGACCTTTCGTCAATATTCATATAGGTTTCAAAAGCACCATGTTCCATAAATAGCATGGCCATCGTTGTAGAGCGCGAACCAGGGCTAAACACGGCATATGTGATGCCTAATTGGGCGAATTCATCCACCAAGGCGGCGATATATTCATTCATGTAATTTCTCCGTAATATAGATGAGGATATATTCCTCATCATATTTTTTCGCACTAAATCTTTACCCTTTACAATGCATCTAGAATAGTACGCATTTTATTATTAGTCTCTATATATTCTTCATCCGCATCAGAATCGGCAACCACACCACATCCTGCATAGGCATAGAGAATATTATCCATAATCAAAGCGGAACGAATGGCAACGACAACAATGCCATCCCCCATATCCTTCATAAAACCAAATGGTGCAGCGTACATACCGCGCTCATGAGCTTCGTATGTTTCTAAGAGAGCCATCGCCTTCTCTCGTGGTTCACCACCAAGAGCCGGTGTTGGATGTAGTAATTTTGCCCATTCTACGAGAGATTTTGTGCTATCTTTTGCAGTAATAATGGTACGTAAATGATAGAGATGAGCTAGCTCCATAATGCCAGTTTCCCCTACCGTAACGTCTGGAGTGATTTGCTTCATCGTGTTCACGATACGGTCACGGACGATATTATGTTCAAAGAGATTTTTCTTATCACTTAGCAACTGTTCCTTAGTCCACGCATTAGGGCCATCCTTTGGCGCGGTCCCAGCCAGTGCATAACTAAGGATTTCGCTACCACGATGACGCACCAAAATTTCAGGAGAGGCCCCCACAAAGGTACGCCCATCCGTCTCATAGCCAAAGATGAAACAGTTCGGATTATTTTCAACCAAATTGGTCAAGATACTCGCCACATTAAACGGTGTATCACTTGTGAATTGCACCTCACGGGATGCGACCACCTTTGTCATCTCTCCACGGCCGATGCCATCTGAAATGGCATTCATCAAGCGGTCCCAATCGCCTTTATCCTCACTAGTTTCACGGAAATCATGACGAATATGAGGCACTTCTATATCTTCGATGCTAACACTTTCACCAGCATGCAAATAAAAGGCTTCTCCATTTTCTACGATGTAGTAATGGGTGAATGCAATCATTTCATGCCCCATTCCCGACCACTTAGGATCCTTTGATGTGTCAAAAAAAGTATCCCCATAAAATACATACGCATAATTATGGCGGTCCTCATCATCTTTAACTGTGGCTAGACGTTTAGCGCCTACAACAATACGATTACTTTGCCGGTCCACCCAAAAAACACGTTCCTCATTGGGGAAATTAAGCCAAAAGGCTACAGGACTATTCAGTTGTAACGGTTCTTTATTATAAATCATAATGGTATATCGCTATTACAAAGAAAACAGACTCTATTACTTCACCAAATGTCATCTACATTGGTGTTTCTATGTATATCGATATTATTATATCACGGGTACATACTAAATTATAGGCAATAAAAATCCCCTACACCGTATGCATACGCATATAGTATAGGGGATTATGTATTATTTGAAAGCTTTTGCGCCAATATCCTTACGATATTGCATGCCCTTAAATGTAATATGGTCAACGCGCTCATAAGCACGATCTAAAGCGGTTCGCAAATCCTTACCCAGTCCCACAACGCCAAGAACACGACCACCACCATTCGTGACATAATGGTCACCTTCTAACTTCGTACCAGAATGAAAAATGATGGATGTATCATACTGTACAAGTTCACCTAAGATGACATCGCCTTTAGACGAGGTTTCGGGATAGCCTTTTGAAGCGAGAATGACACAGGCAGCAGAAGAATCTTTCCATTTCACCATATTAGGTTGTAATGTACCTGTAGCACAGGCCATCATAATTTGGCCCAAATCACCTTCCAACAATGGTAATACCACTTGTGTCTCTGGATCGCCAAAGCGTGCATTAAATTCTACCACCTTCGGACCTTCATTGGTAATCATAAGGCCTGCATAAAGACAGCCCACATATGGCATACCTTCCTTTGCCATGGCTGCTACCATAGGCTCTAAAATGGTCTTCATGGCTTCATCGCGCAATGCATCAGTTAGCACAGGTGCTGGTGCATAGGTACCCATACCTCCTGTATTAGGACCCTTATCACCATCAAAGATGCGCTTATGGTCTTGAGAGGCAATCATAGGAACTACTGTTTTACCATCTACAAAGGCAAGAAGGCTCGCTTCTTCACCTGCCATGAATTCCTCAATAACAACGGTACTACCAGCCTCGCCAAAGCGGTTACCACTTAGCATGTCATCAACGGCTGCATTAGCTTCGTCAATAGTCATAGCTACAACAACACCTTTACCAGCTGCTAATCCATCTGCTTTTACTACAATAGGTGCTCCGGTTTTGGCGATGAATTGTTTTGCTTCATCTGCATTGGAGAATACACCGTAAGCAGCTGTAGGGATATTATATTTTTTCATAAGATCTTTAGCAAAGACCTTAGAACCTTCCAATTGAGCAGCCGCCTTGGAAGGCCCAAACACAGGGATTCCTGCTTCATACAACGCATCTGCAAGACCTGCCACAAGAGGCGCTTCAGGACCTACAACAACAAGATCCACCTTATTATCTTTCAAAAAACGGATAAGATGATCCGTATGAGACCAATCAATGCCTACTAGTTCAGCACAATTTTTCATAGCCGCACTGCCAGGAACGGCATACACCTTTTCTACACTCGGACTGATGGATAAACGCCACGCTATAGCGTGTTCGCGGCCGCCATTACCGATTACGCAAACCTTCATAGTTACCTCTAATGTTTAAAATGACGAATGCCTGTAAATACCATCGCAATACCTGCTTCATCAGCAGCCTTAATGGATTCTTCATCACGGATAGAACCACCTGGTTGGATAATAGCAGCTATACCATGTTTAGCCGCTGTTTCTACGGTATCGCCAAATGGGAAGAACGCATCAGATGCAAGAACAGCCCCTTTTGCAGCCTCTCCAGCTTGTTCAAGGGCAATTTTAGCCGATCCAACGCGATTCATTTGACCGGCACCAACACCTAGTGTTCGTTTCTCGTTAGAAATTAAGATAGCATTGGACTTTACATGCTTTACAAGCTTCCATGCAAATTCAAGAGCTTTCCATTGTTCTTCTGTAGGTTGCGCCTTTGTAACAACCTTATAATTAGCACGGTCTTCTACGATGTCATCTTCCGTTTGTACGAGCATACCGCCAGATACCTTTTTCACAGTTACTTGGCCAGATTCAGGCTTAGATAACTCGATGAGACGAATATTTTTCTTCGCTTCCAAAATATCTAGAGCTTCCTTTGTGAAAGCTGGCGCCATGATAACTTCTAAGAAAATCTTACTCATTTCTTCGGCAGTGGCCACATCAACTTCGCGATTTAACGCAACGATGCCACCAAAGGCGGATACAGAATCGGCTTCATAGGCATTGACATACGCATCGTGCAATGTGGATGCCGTTGCGGCACCGCATGGATTAGTATGTTTAATAATACATGCCGCAGGATCCGTAAATTCCCACACCATATTCCACGCAGCTTCCATATCGACGATATTGTTATAAGATAATTCCTTACCGTGTAGTTGTTTTAATGCCCCCATACCGTGAGCCTTGCCAATTTCTTTGTAGAAGGCCGCTTTTTGATGCGGATTTTCGCCATAACGAAGGTCCATAACCTTTTCATAAGCACTTAAATATTCAGGAGGTGTAGGGCCTTCTCCAATAACACCACTCATATAATTAGCAATCGCCGTATCATAAGCAGCTGTATGAGCAAAGGCTTCTTTAGCAAGTGCAAAACGATAGTCTTGCGTCAATGCACCATTTGTCCTCAGCATTTCTAAAATTTCATCATAGTGATCAGGGTTAACCACAATGCCTACATATGCATTATTTTTAGCCGCAGAGCGCACCATAGTTGGGCCCCCAATATCTATATTTTCAATAGCATCTTCTAATGAAACATTTGGTTTTGCAATCGTTTCGCGGAAAGGATATAAATTTACAACCACTAAATCGATTGGTAAAATACCATGTTCTTCCATAGCGGCTTGATGCTTTGCATTATCACGAATCGCTAAGATGCCACCATGTACCTTTGGATGTAACGTCTTTACACGACCATCCATCATTTCAGGAAAACCGGTAAGAGATTCTACAGCCTTTGCAGGAACGCCTGCATCAGAAATAGCTTTCAACGTGCCACCTGTAGAATAGATAGTCACCCCTAAGTCTACAAGACCTTTGGCAAAGTCGACAATACCTGTTTTATCAGAAACACTAAGTAATGCGTTTTGAATCATCGTTCCTCCTAAATATAATGTACAACACGTCCTTCTATACGTAATGCATCTTCACAGAACAAGCGAAGTGCTTCACGATAGGTCGCATGTTCTACGGGCAATAATCGTTCGGACAAAGTATCCTCTGTATCATCTGGATATACAGGAACTGTATTTTGCATGATGATAGGACCTGTATCCATACCGGCATCTACAAAATGAACGGTACAACCAGTTACTTTTACGCCCGCATCAATAGCCTGTTGATGACCATGAAGCCCTGAAAAGGATGGCAATAGAGCAGGATGAATATTTAAAATTTTATGTTCATAGCGAGCAATAAGGCCGGCCCCTACAATACGCATGTAGCCGGCCAACACAATACCATCGACACAATACGGCTCAAGAGCATCCAATTGAGCTTGTTCAAAGGTTTGCTTTGAATCAAATTGACTACGTTCAATAGCAATAAGTGGAATGCCCCATCCTTTAGAGCGTTCTACAATACCTGCATCTGCATGGTCTGTAATAATAACGACAAACTCGCCATTGATAAGGCCCTCTTGCATCGCCTTGTACAAGGCTTCGCCATTTGAGCCTCTACCACTGGCAAATAGAGCAAGACGCTTTTTAGATACGGAATTAGTCATTAAATACCGCCCCTTTTACGACAACAGGACCTTCGCCTGTAACGATACGACCAATTTCATATACAGCTTCATTTCGGCTTTCAAGATTAGCTTTCACCGTATCTACATCATCGGCATCGACGATGAGAATCATACCGATACCCATGTTAAACGTACGGTACATTTCATGCCAATCCACATTGCCCCATTCTTGCAATTTTGTAAACACAGGAAGACGTGGCCATGTATCACAATCTACCTCAGCAGTTACGCCATTTGGTAGTACGCGTGGAATGTTTTCATAGAAACCACCGCCCGTGATATGAACCATACCTTTGATATAGTTTTCTTTAATCAACGGTAATACAGCTTTAGGATACAAGCGTGTTGGTGTTAATAGTTCTTCGCCAAGGGTTTTACCAAATTCTGGAATGTCTTGATCTATAGAGAAACCCTTATGGTCGAAAACGATTTTACGAACCAAGGAGAACCCATTGGAATGAACACCGGAGGATGGCAAACCAAGAATGACATCACCAGATTTAATATGTTCACCTGTAATCAGTTTAGGACAATCTACAATACCTACGGCAAAACCTGCTACATCATAGTCACCTTCACCATAGAAACCAGCCATTTCAGCTGTTTCCCCACCAAGGAGGGCGCAGCCAGATTCCTCGCAGGCATTAGCAACACCGCGAACGATATCAGCGACTTGCACTGGATCAAGTTTACCAACCGCTACATAGTCTAAGAAGAACAGAGGCGTTGCCCCTTGTACAAGAATATCATTTACACTCATGGCAACACAGTCTTGTCCAATCGTATCATGTTTATCCATCATGATAGCGAGGCGCAATTTTGTGCCAACACCGTCTGTGCCAGATACGAGCATTGGTTCTTCCATGGAATGACCTGCTAAGGAGTATAGGCCACCAAAGCCACCTAAATCACCTACAACACCTGCTGTGTATGTTCTTTTTACGGATTCTTTCATCAACTCTACGGCTTTATTACCGGCATCGATATCTACACCTGCATCACGATAGGTTAATCCTGTTTTATTCGAGCACATATTTGACCCCTTCCTCTTGTTCTGTAGGCACATCTACCCTGTAATCGCCATTGAAACAAGCGAAACATAAATCCGCTTCTGGCACGCCGCTAATAGCTCGGCACAAGCCTTCTTTTGATAGATAATGCAATTTATCTGCCTTAATATAATCTCTAATTTCTTCAATTGTATGTGTGGCCGCAATCAATTCTTTACGAACCGATGTATCAATACCATAGTGACAAGAATATTCGATAGCCGGCGAGCTAACACACATATAGATTTCCTTAGCGCCTGCCTCTTTTAACATCTTAACGATAAGGCCACTTGTGGTACCACGCACGATAGAGTCATCGATTAATACAATACGTTTACCGCCTACAACCTCTGGCATAGCATTTAGCTTCATACGCACAGCTAGTTCCCGTTCTTCTTGATTAGGTTTGATAAATGTACGTCCACTGTATCGATTTTTAATCAAACCTTCTGCAAAAGGGATGCCCGACGCACGAGCATATCCAAGAGCAGCCGTCGTGCCAGAGTCTGGAATAGACATGACGATATCTGCATCATATTTAGTTTCATTATATAGTTCACGTCCCATATTGAGTCGTGTTTCATATACAGATTGTCCATCAATTTTACTATCGGAGCGCGCAAAATAAATATATTCAAAGACACAAAGTTTTTTATCAATTTTTTGAGGTTCTGCATAGATTGTGCTGCGCACACCACGATCATCGATAATAACCATTTCACCTGGGTCAATATCGCGAATAAATTCAGCTTTTATAGCATCAAAGGCACAGCTTTCACTAGATAACACATAGCCATGTTCAGTCTTGCCCAAGCAAAGAGGTCTAAAGCCTTGAGGATCGCGAACCCCAACGAGAGAGTCATTAGTTGTAATAACCAAGGAGAAGGCCCCTTCGATTTGTCGAGCCGCATCAGCAATGCGTTCCTCTTGCGTTTCAGCCTTAGAACGAGCGATTAAGTTTACGATAACCTCTGAATCCATAGTTGTTTGAAAAATGGAACCATCTGCTTCAAGTTGACGACGGATGCCTAGAGCATTCGTCAAATTGCCATTATGGGCTACTGCAATTTGGCCACCTTGATAATGGATTACAAGAGGTTGAATATTACGTGGGTTATTAGAGCCAGTTGTAGAATACCGAACATGACCAGTCCCCATATGGCTTTTTAATGTTGGTAATTCCTTGATAGCCTCAGTCAATAAACCCATACCTTTTTTTAGAGCCACTTCATTACCATCGGTAATAGCGATACCTGCACTTTCTTGACCGCGGTGTTGAAGGGCAAACAATCCCCAGTATACATATCGTGCAACGTCAACAGTGCGGTCAAACACACCAAAGACGCCACATTCTTCATGCCATTTGTCAAAAATTGGATCGTAGTTCATCAATAACCCCCAGGTTATGCACGTTCGCCCGTTAAGCGGAATAACATTTCTTTATAAGCTTCTTCGATATTGCCAAGGTCGCGACGGAAACGGTCTTTATCGAGTTTTTCACCTGTTGTTGCATCCCAGAAACGGCATGTATCAGGAGAAATTTCGTCACCAAGCAATACTTCTCCATTATGTGTACCAAATTCAAGTTTAAAATCGACTAATGTTACATTCTTAGTAGCCAAGAAGTTTTTAAGGATATCGTTAACCTTCATAGTAATTTCGGAAATTCTATCCAATTGTTCTTGCGTAGCCCAGCCAAGAGCTGTGATTTGAGATTCGTTGGCAAATGGGTCGCCAAGTTCATCATTTTTGTAGCAGAATTCAAGAATTGGATGTTTAAGAGGCGTACCTTCTTCAATGCCAAAACGTTTAGCCATAGAACCAGCAGCAATATTACGAACGATAACTTCTAGAGGAACAATGTTCAACGTCAATACTGTTTGGTTACGGTCATCTTCACGACGAACGAAATGTGTTGGAACGCCTTCTTTTTTCAATAATTCAAAGAAGAATGAGGAAATTTTATTATTCAATACGCCTTTACCAAGGATAGTATCATGTTTTTCACCATTAAATGCAGTGGCATCATCTTTGTAGTGAACGATATATGTTTCCTTGTCATCTGTTTGATACACTTGTTTTGCTTTGCCTTCGTATAAAAGTGTTAATTTTTCCAAATCGATATTAGCCATGATAGTAATCCTCCTATGTAATAATTATTTATTTAATTCTGCTTGTAATGCAGCATTATCTGCTAAAACCTTGTCAGCCATATCTTTGCGATAGGCAACATATTTTTCTTTTAGTTCCTTGTTGAAAGTAGCACCGATTTGTACTGCAAATAATGCAGCATTTTTTGCACCATCTACGGCCATTGTTGCTACTGGCATACCAGACGGCATTTGTACGATTGCCAAGAGGGAATCAATGCCCTTTAATGCTGTTGCATTAAGAGGGATACCGATAACAGGTACGGTTGTAAAACTTGCCACCACTCCAGGTAGATGGGCTGCAGCGCCTGCGCCTGCGATAAAAACGATAGCCTCTTCTGCTTCAAGGCGTTCCACAAAAGACTTAACAGCCTCTGGTGTACGATGCGCAGAAGCGATCACCATTTCATAAGGAATATTGAATTCATCTAATATAGCAGATGCTTTTTTCATCGTGTCTAGGTCAGATTTACTGCCCATGATAATGCCAACCTTCATTGTTCCTCCTTAATAAAAAAACTCGACCTAAAAAGGCCGAGTTTACACACTGATAGCGTTAGCAGAAATAGTCATAATAGTAACGGATGTTAAGTTCATATGTCTCTTCATGATAACGCCTCCTTATCTGTATCTAAATTGTATCAGACCAATTTGTATCGGTCAATCATTTTTCGAATAATAATTATATTAATTTTTATAATTGTTCGTTATATTCCGAACTATATAGTACTTATATCAAAAATCACACAGTATGATACGAATAATAATTATTATGTACGAATGTACATTGATAAAAAAAGACTTCCACACATAGGTATGGAAGTCCCTTGTATTCTATTCCCTATTCACACGATATACTATCTTATAAGGAATATCATATTTTATTGTACATTGCTTTCAAAAGCAGCTTTCAAATCGCCAACAGCCTCAGGAATATAATCCACAATCGACGTCATTAAAGCATACATCAACTCTGGTATAAACTCATCATTAGCACACATGTAGACGCAATCTAAATACAATGTAGAATCTTGTTCATCAATATAGAATTTATAGTTTTTATACATTGCATTCTCACGATTGATCAATGCATTAATGGCCGCCATATTCTGTGCTGTTACCTTTTCAGGGCCAAGCACTAAACGGATAACACTGTAAATACTATTATCTAAGATCACGAACATCGGCATATCCCAAAGCGGTGATTTAATATAGGATCGATATACGACTGTACCGTCTTCATCATCAAAATCTTTGCGCTCAAAAGCCGTTACTTCTTCTGCCTTCATAAATTTATCAAAGGCTAATGCTTTAGGATTCATACTAACCTCTTATTTTGCTTGTCCTACAATTTTCAAAATTTCTGGATGAACTTCATCTAAGTGCGGTTTAATAACCTCTAACATAAGATTAACCAATACTGCTGGTTCAAATGTTTCAGCTGTAGATGGCACAGAAATATCAGTGTAAATATTGCTGTCCTCATCATTTACATAGTATTTTGTCACTTTAAATTGTTGGTTAAGCTCATTCAATTTAGGCAATACTTTTTTAATGGCTGCATCGGTAATACTCGTTGTTGTAACTGCAACACGAATATAGGAGAATACAGAATCATCCAACACGATAAAAACAGGTAAAGAATTACCATGAATTTCTAAACGACCATGGTATACAACCGTATTGTATTCATCGCCTTCAATAACATCCTTTGTAAACCATTTATTGCCAGATTTTTCAATGTCCGCTACTAGTACATCAAATTTCTCAGCTTTTACGTTCATTATTTCTACCTCTCTCCGCAAAAAACTATAGGACTAGTCCTCTATAAAAACACATTTATTATCTTTAAATTCTTTGATGCGCACTAAGGATTCAACACGAAAACCAGCATTTTCTAAGCGTTCACGACCTGGTTGGAAAGACTTTTCAATAGCAATTGCCATACCAACCACTTCATCGCCTGCATCTTTTACAAGTTTAGCAAGCCCCATAGCTGCTTCACCAGAGGCCAAGAAGTCATCAATAATTAAAACCTTTTCGCCTGCTGGCAAGAATTTTTTAGAAATTGTAATGTCATAATTTTCTTCTTTTGTATAAGAATATACAACAGAATGATACACATCATCGACCATAAGAATAGATTTTTTCTTACGAGCAAATACTAATGGCACATCTAGTTCAAGAGCAGCCATCAATGCCAAGGCAATACCAGATGCTTCAATGGTAACAATACGTTGAACACCAGCATCACGATAGCGGTCAGCAATTTCTTTACCAATAGATTTAAATAATTGTGGATCGATTTGATGATTCAAAAAACCATCAACTTTTAATACACGATTGTTTAAGACAATACCTTCTTCACGAATGCGTTGTTTTAATAATTCCATTTCGTTTTACCTCCGCATAACTATCTTTAAATTTTAACGTAAATCAACGCTTAGGGTCAACAAAAAAACACACTTTATTGAAAAAAAGAATAAAGTGTGTTTGTAATTCATATTTATAAAACTTTGTCTCGTTTATCTTCACGATTAGTCAATAAATTTGTAAATCTAGCAGCGCCTTCGGATTGTGGAACGAGACGTGACCGAACAAGTACGATATCTCGCGTTGGCACAGGAATATCTGTATCAATTTTTACGACAGTACCTTCTTGCATTTTTTCTTGCACCACATTACTTGGCAACATAGCGATTCCCATGTTAATTTCCACAAGATCGAGGAGAACGTCTACACTACTCAATTCAAAACGCGGTTTACTACAAGCACCATGCGTTACTTCATCAAAGAAAGTACGACTAGCTGTTCCCTTTTGTAGTAACAACATAGGCTCACTGAGCAAGCGGCCTTGGTCAAAGAAGCCTGCCCCTTTATATTCATGACCGCCCACAAAGATATCTTGGATGCTCGCCAAGGTAGTAACTTCCAATTGTGTATTACTACGCAAACCTTCGTAGTCATTAACTACAGCTAACTGCACTTCTTTATTAATAACCATTTCCACACAATCTGGGGACGGTCTGTTTATGATATGCAAGCCAATTTGATTTTCTTGCAATTGCCATTTATGAAAGTAGGGCAACAAGAAATGACGACATAGTGTATCTGTAGCGGCAATATTCAAGCTTTCGTAAGCTTGATTCACCCGTTCTTGTAATTGCGTAATCCCATTATCTAGAATGGAAAATGCTTTGGCTACTGTATCGAATAATTCCTTGCCTTCTGGCGTAAATGCTACCGATTTAGTAGTGCGCACAAATAAAGGCATTTTTAATTCGCCTTCTAATTGTTTGATACTTTGACTAATTGCGGACTGCGAAACACCTAGCTCTTTTGCAGCGCGAGAAAATGACAAATACAACCCTACTCCTAAAAAAGATCTATATAGATCTGCTGATACTGCCATTTTATCCTCCTCTGTTATATACTAATAGTATAGTAATAATAAATATATGTATTCTACTTTTCATATGGACAAGATAACTTTGTCACCATTCATGAAATTTTGGTCTTATGACCTTCATGAAAATTTCATATTTATAAGTAGTATTAATCTTTATATAAGTAAGATTATCTTTACTTATAAGTCTAGACCGACTATACTTATCTTGTCAACACCAGAACTCATTTATTCTGCATATTACAGGAGGCTATATGGCTATTCAACGACTATTTGTAAGAAAACGTGATGCTTTCGCTAATGAGGCAGCACATGTATTAGCTACATTACAGCAAGAATTACACGTACCAGCTACAGCCGTACAAATCTATGAACGCTACGATGTGGAAAATCTTAGCGAAGACGCATTACAAAAAGCTAAACATTTAATTTTTTCTGAACCACCTGTTGATTTAGTAGCAGAAACATTAGATATTCCTGACAATGCTTTTATCTTTGCCATCGAATATGTACCTGGTCAATATGACCAACGTGCAGATAGTGCAGAGCAATGTATTTCTATGCTTACTCTTACAACAGGTCATACTGTTCGTTGTGCTCGAGTTTTCGTTATAGAAGGTACTTTCACAGACGAAGAAAAACATACCATCAAACACTATTACATCAATCCTGTTGACTCTAGAGAAGCCAGCCTTGAATTACCAGATACATTGGCACTTAAGCTCGAAGAACCTGAAGATGTTGCTATCATCAACGGTTTTACAGAAATGACAGAAGATGCTCTACAACATATGATTAACGAGTATGGTCTCGCTATGACGTTGGCGGATATCAAATTAATTCAAGACCAATACAAGAATGTAGAAAAACGCAATCCGACGATTACAGAAATACGATTATTCGATACATACTGGTCCGACCATTGCCGTCATACTACATTTATGACAGAGCTAACAGATATCACTATCGAAGATAGCCGTTTCACAGAACCAATTAAGGAAGCCCTTGAAGAATACACTGAAGGTCGCAATTTATTATATACAACTAAGGTGAAAGCTCGTTCTCTCATGGATATGGCCACATTAGCTGTAAAAGAATTGCGTCATGCAGGAGGTCTTACTAACCTTGATGAGTCCGAAGAAATCAATGCATGTACCATCATCGTCCCTGTTGATGTAGATGGTAAAGAAGAAGAATGGCTCTTGCTATTCAAAAACGAAACACATAACCATCCAACTGAAATCGAACCATTCGGTGGTGCTGCCACATGCCTTGGCGGTTGTATCCGCGATCCTTTAAGTGGCCGTTCTTATGTATATCAAGCTATGCGCATCACTGGTAGTGGAGACCCTCGCACACCACTAGCCGATACACTAGAAGGCAAGCTACCACAAAAGAAAATCACTGTTGAAGCTGCACGTGGCTATTCCTCCTATGGCAACCAAATCGGTCTTGCCACTGGTGAAGTCAAAGAATACTATCACCCAGGTTATGTGGCAAAACGCATGGAAATCGGTGCCGTTATCGGTGCTGCACCGCGCAATCAAGTGCGCCGCGAAGTACCAACACCAGGCGATATCATCGTACTACTTGGTGGTAAAACTGGTCGTGATGGCTGCGGTGGTGCTACCGGTTCCTCTAAGGAGCATACATTAGAATCCCTCGCTACATGTGGTGCAGAGGTTCAAAAAGGTAATGCCCTTACAGAACGTAAAATCCAACGCCTATTCCGTCGCCCTGAAGTAACAACACTCATTAAACGTTGTAACGACTTTGGTGCTGGTGGTGTTTCCGTAGCCATCGGCGAATTAACAGATGGCGTTACCATCAACCTTGATTTAGTGCCTAAAAAATACGACGGCCTCGATGGTACAGAACTCGCCATTTCCGAATCCCAAGAACGTATGGCGTGCGTCATTGCACCAGCTGATGTAGATGCATTTATGAAATATTGCGATGAAGAAAACCTTGAATGCACAATCGTCGCTGATGTGACAGATACGAATCGTCTTATCATGACATGGCGTGGAGAAACAATTGTAGATATTAGCCGTGATTTCTTGAATACAAATGGTGCTAGTCAACAACAAGAAGCCGTAGTGACCGCTCCTGCTGAAAAGTCTTATTTCCGTCGCGGTTCTGCTAGTGCTGACAATTTCAAGGAACAATGGCTTAATGCAGTCTCTACATTAAATACTGCTTCTCAACAAGGACTCGCCGAACGCTTTGATAGCACAGTGGGGGCCAACACTGTTCTCATGCCATTTGGTGGTAAATACCAAAAAACACCTACCCAAGGTATGGTTGCAAAATTACCAGTGCTTCATGGCGAAACGACAACAGCTAGTATCATGACACATGGCTTTGTACCTGAGTTATCTGCTTGGAGTCCATACCATGGTGCACAATATGCAGTTCTATTATCCGTTGCTAAATTGGTAGCTCTCGGTGGCCGTCGTCAAGATGCATACTTAACATTACAAGAGTACTTTGAACGTTTACACTCCAAGGAATCTTGGGGTAAACCAGTAGCAGCACTCCTAGGTGCGTACAAAGCACAAAAAGAACTTGAAATCGGTGCGATTGGTGGCAAGGATTCCATGAGTGGTACATTTATGGATTTAACGGTACCTCCTACCCTCGTATCCTTCGCAGCTGTAACAGCTCCTGTCAAACATATTGTAAGCCAAGATTTAAAAGGCCCTAACCATCGACTCGTATACTTTGATGTACCTCGTACATACAATGACACACCTGACTGGGATCACTTCAAGGAAAATTGTTATATCTTACAAGAAGAAATCGAAAAAGGTCGCGTATACTCTGCCTATGTAGTAGACCAGGGTGGCATCCCTGAAGCGGTTTCCAAAATGGCTCTGGGCAATAAAATTGGCGTTAAATTCGACAAATATGCGGAGCGAGCAATTTTCCAACCTGCCATCGGTTCTTTCATCGTAGAAGTAGATATTACAGCGGTTAATCATTTACTTGAATTGTCCGATGTTCGCGTTATTGCAGTTACCCAAGATACTCCTGTTATCGAATGGAACGGTCAATCTGTAACACTTGACGAAGTTGAAAAAGCCTACGAAAAACCGTTAAGTGATATCTTCCCATTGGAAGCAAAATCTGGTACCGGTGAAGCGGTAGCCTATATTCATGATCAACACGCAAAACCTCGCAGTGCGTCCTTAGGTGCCAAACCAAAGGTACTCATCCCTGTATTCCCTGGTACGAACTGCGAATTCGATTCCGCTCGTGCTTTTGAACGAGCTGGTGCTATTGCAGACATCGTACTTATTCGCAATCAAACGCCAGAACAATTAAAAGAATCTATTGACGTAATCAAAGCTAAATTAGCAGAGTCTCAAATTCTTATGTTCCCTGGTGGATTTAGCGGCGGCGATGAACCAGATGGGTCTGGTAAATTCATGGCTACCCTATTCCGCAACCCATATCTTGCAGAAGGCCTCGAAAACCTACTTTATAAACAAGATGGTCTCGTTCTCGGTATCTGTAACGGTTTCCAAGCGTTGATTAAATTAGGTCTATTACCTGGTGGCCATATTGAAACATTAACAGCGGATCACCCTACCTTGACATACAATACCATTGGACGTCACGTATCCCGTATGGCCAACACTAAGGTTATTTCTACAAAATCGCCTTGGATGTGCGAAGCTAAGGCTGGCGAAATTTATACGGTTCCTATTTCTCATGGTGAAGGTCGCTTTATCGCCTCCCCACAACAAGTATTGGAATTCAATAAAACTGGGCAAATCGCTACACAATATGTCGACTTTGATGGTATTGCATCCATGGATGGACGATTTAATCCTAACCAATCCGTAGCTGCTATCGAAGGCATTTATAGCCCTGATGGCCGCGTATTTGGTAAAATGGCGCACTCCGAACGCTGTGGTGCAGATATTAGTAAAAATATTCCAGGCAACTTAGAAATGCCAATCTTCACATCCGGCGTAAAATACTTTAAATAATCTATATGGCCCATTCTTCGGAATGGGCTATATTTGCAAACTTTCACAATACACATTCTAATATGTGAAAGTTATCATAGTTATAACACATTGACATATATCGATATATTGATTTTTTTCGAAAAAAACTGTATTATAAGATGTCAATATAATTAATTAAACCGTCATCATATGGATGAGGTTAGTTATGTATATACATATGTGTAAGGAAAGGATATTACTATGCATTGTGCTCAAAAAATGACCCATAATATCTACTGGATTGGTAGTAATGACTGGACAACTGAACGTTTTGAAAACTTATTCCCTATTCCAAATGGTGTAAGCTACAATAGCTATTTCATCGATGATGAAAAAACTTGCGTTGTAGACTCTGTTGATGCAGAAATTCGTGAAGAATACTTTGACAACTTATCCCACCTTTTAAATGGTCGTGATCTTGATTACATCATCGTAAACCATATGGAACCTGACCACTGTCAAACATTGTTAGAAACATTGGAACGCTATCCAAATTGTAAAATGGTTGGTAATGCAACAACATTCCGCATGTTCGAACAATTCTACCGCACACCAAAGCCTGATCAATATTACACAGTAAAAGAAGGCGACGAAATTTGCTTAGGTAAACATACTCTTGTATCCTACACAATGCCTATGGTTCACTGGCCAGAAGTAACTTGTACCTATGAAAAATCTACAGGTACATTGTTCTCTGCTGATGCATTCGGTACATTTGGTACAATCAATGGCAACATCTTTGCTGACCAAACTGATTTCGTAGCAACCTATGAAGATGAAGCTCGTCGTTACTACACAAACATCGTTGGTAAATACGGTCCTCAAGTACAAAATGCAATTCGCAAGGTTTCCGGCCTTGAAATCAAACGCATTGCTCCACTTCATGGTCCAATCTGGCGTACACCTGAAACGATTGAATATATCTTGCACAAATACTTACACTGGTCCAGCTACACAGCTGAGAAAAAAGGTGTTGTTATCGCCTTCGGTTCCATGTATGGCAACACTCGTGACATCGCTCAACAATTGGCTAAACAATTGTCTAAACGGGGTGTTACAGATATTAAAATCTACGATGTTTCCAAAACTAATCCTTCCTACATCATCGCTGATGCTTGGAAATATACAAACTTGGTAACAATTGCACCAACTTATAACTTGAACCTATACCTTACTATGGAAAACTTCATTCACGAGTTAAAAGCGCTTAACTTCCAAAATCATAAGGTATCCATCATCGGTAACCATTCCTGGGCTTCCGCTGCAATGAAAACAATGGTTGCTCATTTTGAAAACGACTTCAAAGATATTGAAATCGTATCCCAACCTCTTGATATCAAATCCTCTTTAAAAGAAGAAGATATCCCATTAATCGAAAAAATGGCAGACGATATCAAAGCATCCATCGATGCACAAGAAATCAAAGAAGTATTATAATATACATACTAAAAGCCGTCCTTCGGGGCGGCTTTTTAAAACTCTTATGAAACTATAATAATTCTACTATTTTGTTCTTGACATAAATCTAACTTTTTCATATACTATACAAGTACCTGTTACACAACAGAATACATGGAGAGGTGTCCGAGCGGCTGAAGGAGCATGATTGGAAATCATGTGTGCGGTTATACCGTACCCAGGGTTCAAATCCCTGTCTCTCCGCCACATAAAAGAAGGTTATCCGATGGATAACCTTCTTTTTTTATATACAAGCAAAAAGGGACTGTACTTATACAGTCCCTCTTATTTATTTTACATGTATTTGTTTTGCTATTTCTTGAATGATATCAGGATTTGTTCGACAACATCCACCGATTATATTAGCCCCAGCCTTGCGCCATACGTCAACATAGTCAATAAAGCTTTGTTGTCCACCTGACCATGTTTTAGTTTCTCCATCATAGGTTTCACCAAGATTTGGATAGACAGCAATCGGTTTATTGGTTACAGACCGTATATCTTTAATCAAGGATTCTACATATTCCGGCGCTGTACAGTTAATCCCTATCCCCGTTACTTGACGCACCTTATCGATCATTTCAGCGCATTTAATGATGGTCTCTCCGCTTGAGATATGATGTTCATCTTTGCAAGAGAAAGAAATCCATGCAGGAATGCCTTTTGTCGTAAGCGGATCACACAAGGTACGGGCAATGGCAATAGCCTCATCATAGCAAGGCACAGTTTCACAAGCTAACACATCTGGGTTTTCTTCGCAGAATAATGCAATGCGAGGAATATGGAATACTTCCAAATATTCGGTTTGTACACCATAATCACCACGATATTCAGAGCCATCTGCCAAGAAAGCACCATATGGGCCAACAGAGGCGGCTACCAATGGTTTTGGTAAGGCCCCTTCAGAGAAGTAACGGACACTGCCATCTGGCAATTGTTCACCTAATGTAATGCCACGCAATGTAAGCGCATCATTCGCTTTAGCTTCTAAAAATTCATTACGTGCTTGCACGGCTAAACGAACGGATAACTTCACCAAATCTAGTGCCTCTTCTGTACCATACCCATGAGCTTTAAACCCGGCTACAGTTGCTTGATAACCAGAACTTTCAATAATATCTGCACCGGCTGCCAAGTAGGAAATGTGCACTTTTTTGATGATTTCTGGATTTTCAATAAGCATCTTAGACGACCACAACTCATCATGAATATTACATCCATGACGCTCTAATTCTGTACCGAATGCACCATCTAGTACAAGAGGTCCATTTTCCTTTACAATCTTCAAAAATGCTTTTCGTTTAGCCATTCTATCACCTATTTCAAATCTTCTACAGGTGGTTCTTTACCAAACCACTTTTTATAAATCTCTGCATATTTACCATTAGCCTTAATTTTGGCTAATCCATCGTTTATTTTACCAAGTAACTCCGTATTACCTTTTTTCACAGCAATACCGAGAGGCGCCGCATCATAGTCTTCACCGGTTACTTTAGCAATGATAACATAAACATATCATATCACTCTATATATCCCTGGTCAATAATTCCTACTATATAAATATGTTTTATTTGATATAGATTATATCTATATTCCAAAGACAATCCCCCAATCATCTCCATATAAAAAACGCTCTCTACGAATTGTATTCATAGAGAGCGTTATTCATAATCCTCTTAGAGAGGATTCATGTTATTTAGCTGTTTTTTTATCTTTAATGTACATAGCTACCTTGTACAAGAATGCACAGAGTAACAAGTACATTACGATACTGAGGTATGTTGCTTCTGGTGTTTCTACCCATTCTTGAGCAAATACATCAATACCGGCAATACGAAGTACGGCACTGAACAAGGAACCAATAGCACCACCAGCTACGAGGCCGGAAGCGATTGTACTACCTTTGGAGAAGCGAAGGTCTGCCAACGCTTTATCGTTTGTACTATTTTGTACAAAGTATGCAATCAAACCACCAACTAGTAATGGGGTGTTGATTTCCATAGGTAGATATGTACCTAATGCAAATGCCAACGGTGGAACTTTCACCATCCATAAGATGATTGCAAACAATGCGCCTGCCATGTATAAAGGCCATTGTGCACTACCACCAGTCATCATTGGTTCAATGATGGCAGCCATTGCATTCGCTTGAGGAGCATTCAATGCATGGTCCCCTACGAAACCATAGGCACCATTTAATAAGATCATGACACCTACAGAAAGTACAGCACAGAGAATGGTACCAACAATTTGCCATTGTTCCATTTTTTTAGGTGTAGCACCTGTCATGTGCGCTACCTTAAGTTCGGACATAAAGTTACCGGCCATACCGATGGTTGTACCGATAAAGGATGCCATCATGAGGACTGCAATCATACCGACTTTACCAGTCATACCAGCAGCTGTTAAGCATACAGCAGAAATGATAATCATAAAGATTGTCATACCGGATACCGGTTCTGTACCAGTATAAGCAATAGAGCTAATACCTACTACAGCAAGTAAGAAGGACATGATTAAAACGATTAAGAAGGCTACGCCTGTTTGAGCGAGGCTTTCAGAATACATAAAGTGGAAGTATACGGCAAATAAAACGGTACATAACAAGATGCCTGCACCAATCCAAGATGTAGGAACATCACGTTGCGTGCGGAGCAAGTTAACTTCTGTAGTTTTAGATGTAAATATATCTAAAACTGCTTTTTTAACAACGCTGCCAACCACCTTAGACATGCTCAAAAGACCAATGATGCCGGCCATAGCAAGCATACCGATACCAATATGACGCACATAATCAAGGAATACCTTACGAATTGGAGCATCCGCTAAAAATACAGATTGACCATTGATGTGCATCACATGTTCTGGCGCTAAGAAGTATACAATTGGAATACATACGAACCAAGAGAAGAAGGAGCCCGCTGCAATAATCGCTGCATAGCGAAGGCCTGTAAAGTAACCAAGACCGAGCAACGCTGCATCAGTGTCTACGGCAGCCGTCAATTTAGTTTGGTCTGCTAAGGCAGTACCCCATTTAAATGTAGCTGTACGAATGACCTCTTCCCACCAGCCAAGGCTGTTTAGAATAAAGTCATATACGAGAGCAATAAGGCCAGAACCTAACATCAATTTAGCTTTACTACCTTCATTACTCATCAATACTTCAGCTGCAGCGCGACCGCTTGGGAATGGATACACATAGTGCATTTCTTCTACAAAATAGCGACGGAACATAACGCATAATAGAACACCAAGTACGCCACCGAGAATAATTGGAATTGCCATTTGTGTAAAGGTTACATCTGTTACACCCCAAATGTAAAGGGCTGGCAAGAAGAACATAGCCCCAGCTAATGTGTTTGTACTAGAGCTGGCGATTGCTTGAATGTGTACGGTTTCAGCAAACGCATTTTTCCGTTTCAAAATAACTGCTGTACCCATGGCAAGTACAGATACTGGAGCAAAGGCATCTACTGTTTGACCAATTTTCAAACATAGATAGCCAACAGCCAGTGTAAAGATTGCTGCATAGAACAGGCCCCAAAATACTACGTATGAATTAATTTCTTCGTAGTCCTTTTTAGGATCGAGTACCGGTTCTACGGGCGGAATAGAACGAGTTTCGTCCGACATAGTAAAACCTCCTCATAAAAAAACACAAACGTATATCTATCCACCTTTATACTATCACGGCATTATATACGATTCAATTGCTTTATATGCATAATACGAATATTTTTACACATTATGCACCGATAGACTTTGCATTTTATGTACTACTAGTCTACAATTAAGATATATAGGCTAAATAGGTCTAACTATGGTATCAACCAATTATATATTCAATACATTCTCTCAAGGAGGCTTATTATGGAACCAATGGTTGAACGTTTTGTACGCTACACAAGCATAAACACACGGTCTAACGAGGAAAGTACAACGATTCCCAGTACGCAAACGCAAGTTGATTTTGCTACCAATGTACTCGTTCCTGATTTGAAAGCAATCGGTCTTGATGAGGTCATCTACAATCGAGAAAACGGATTTGTCATCGGTACATTAAATGCTAACACAGATGCAAAGGCCCCTTCTATTGGTTTTATCGCCCATATGGATACGGCCGACTATAACGCAGAAAATATTAAGCCACGCATCATTGAAAACTATGATGGCAACGATATTTGCCTCAACGAAGAACATCAGATTTTCACACGTCGTACAGATTTTCCTAATTTAAAGAACTATATTGGTAAATCCTTGGTCGTAACAGATGGTCTCACACTACTCGGCGGTGACGACAAGGCTGGCATCTGCGAAATTATGGAAGCCCTCTCCTATCTCGTGGCTCACCCAGAAATCAAACACGGTAAAATCATGTGTGCCTTTGGCCCTGATGAAGAAATTGGTACTGGCGCAGATCACTTTGATGTGAAACAATTCCCTGTTGATTTTGCCTATACGATTGATGGTGAAAGCCTAGGTCAACTCGAGTATGAAACATTCAATGCGGCTGGCGGTACTGTAACGCTCAAAGGCGTATCGGTTCATACGGGTACAGCAAAGGGTATCATGATTAATTGTGCTAAACTGGCTATGCAATTTGACGCGTTATTACCTGGGGCGGCCGTTCCTGAACACACTTGTGGTCGTCAAGGTTTCTTTATGCTCATGAGCATGGAAACACAAGTAGATACTGGTAAGATGAACTACATCATCCGCGACCATGACAAAGAATTGTTCGAAGCGAAAAAAGCATTTTTCCTACAAGCAGGTCAAACATTAAACGAAATCTATGGCCGTGAAGTTTGCGAAGTCTCCGTAAAAGATCAATATTACAATATGTACGATATCATTAAAGACAATATGGAATGTGTAAACGTAGCCAAAGCGGCCATGGAAAAAGCAGGTATCACACCTATCTGCGATCCTATTCGTGGCGGTACCGATGGCTCTAAAATTTCTTTTATGGGCATTCCAACACCTAATATTTTTACTGGTGTAGAAAATCTCCATGGTCGTCATGAATTTGCATGTATCGACGATATGAAAAAAGCTGTTGAAGTTATCGTCAACATTGTAAATATCGAAAAATAATACTATAAGATAGCAAAATGACTATCCGAGCAACTGCTCGAATAGTCATTTTTTATTACTCTATAAAATTGTATCCCCAATGTCAAACATCGTTTTATACAAGTTTACCATTACGTTTACGATTTCTAATTTGTTCTTCTTCAGCACGTGCTTTCATGGAAAGATCTTTATCTGTGCCTACATAACGGCCATAGAATAAATAATAAGCAACTAAGGCAACAAGGGCTACCACAACAGTTACATGGAACATGCTTGTATAACCGACTACCTCCTTAATGGCACCTAAGATATATGGACCAAAGCCAAGGCCCACATCCAAGGCGATAAAGTATGTTGATGTAGCAACACCAATGCGGTGTACCGGTACAATTTTAACAGTTACCGCTTGACCATTAGACATGAATGTACCATAGCCAAGTCCGACGAATACGGCGGATAAAAGTACAAGCCATGTAGAGTGAGCAATGGATAGTAAGAAAATACCAAGCGCTAAAGATACGAAACAAGGATATAAAACGAAGTTTTCCCCTTTCATATCAAATAGAATACCAAGTAAAGGTCTTGTAATAGTGATCACTACGGCATAGACAACGAAGAAGAATGTACCTGCCATAATAAGATCTAAGTCTTTTGTATAGGCCGCCATAAAGCCGATAACACCAGAGTATGCAAAGCCTACAAGCACAGAAACAAGGCTAATAGAATTCATACTAGGTTCAATATAATCGGAAATCTTAATGCCCTTATGAGCTTCAGAATCGATATCAAGCTTAGGCTCCTTAAACTTCATAATTACGGCGCCAATGCCACAAATAACGATAAGGGCAACACAGAATGCGATGATAAAATCATAGCCAAGACTGTGAAGCATTAAAATACCTAAGAATGGACCTACTGCAGCAGCAAGAGAAGTAGATAAACCGTAGTAGTTAATCCCTTCGCCACGACGAGATTGAGGTATAATAGCAGCAATAATCGTACTTGTTGCAGTTGATGTAATACCGTAAGCAAAACCATTTAAGAATCGAACGCTATCGAGCATTAACAAGTTAGGTGTGTAGAAGTACATGGCCGTTGAAGCCAAATAAATAAACAAACCTAAGTACAGCATCTTTCGGCAACCTAAGACACTAATAAAGCGTCCCGCTAACAATCGTGCCACGACGGTACCGATAATATATATACCAACAGCTAAGCCTGCTTGACTGGCTGTGGCGTGAAGGTTATCTTTTGCCACTACGGCAATAATAACAATTAATAAATAATAAATCAAAAATACTAAGAAATTAATCAAAGTATCGAGGACAAATGATCTTGTCCATAAGGCCTCCTTAGCCTTATCCATAGTATCAACTCCTATTTCTAAAATATTTGTCAACCATATAATGACATTGGTTAATTATAGACCTCTCATCATAAAAAACAAGAATTAAAAAGTTATTTTTGTTATCACTTTTAATTATGACTGATGCCATAGATTTATATACAATAAGCAAATTACCATATCACCTATTTACGTAAATTTTTAATAATAAAAATACCTTTGATAGGTTCTACTCTAATTTACCAATTAGAATAGACCATCAAAGGTATCCTACTATTATTCAATTATTTTGTTTCTAATCCACAAGCTTTAAAAAATGCTTTATAAGCCTCCGCCTTCTTCACAAGACTCAACGGATAGGCTCTAGAGGTAGATGGCAAACGCGTCAAAGAAAGTTCTCGGCCTTCATAGACAAAAGGAATCGTTTCCCCTGTTTTTGGTAGTTTTACCTTTTCAGGTAATAAACTAAGTAAGATTTCTGTGGCCTTGCCACCTGTTGTACCAATATGAGTACAATCTGGTATTTGTGCTAATACGTCAGCGAGAGGAACGGGCTCAACTACCTTTAAAAACGCATCAGATGCATTACCATGCTCACGAATAGCTTTCAATACCGTTGGACAAGAAGCTATACCAATTTGAGATAAAAAAGCTTTAATCTTTTCCGCATCAAATGCTTTTTCTTCCCCTTTTCTAAAATGTTCTTTATCATCAAAGAACACCAAACCGAAAACACGCCACATATCATTTTGAAAATTCGGATAATGAAATTCCATGGCTCGCTTTTCAGATGTTGGTGGAAATGTTCCCATCATCATAACCATTGCATTTTTCGGCAAGAATGGCGGAAATGGTCTCGTCTCTACAACTTCATTAGAATGTACTTCAACAGCAGTATTATCTTTCACGATACACATCTCCTTATTGTTTATGTTAACAATCTACTCTCACATTAACAAGCTTAGATAATTGATACTATGATAAAACTCACCTTTTATTGAACCATAGGTTGGGTCATAATCGTATTGACCGCATCAAATCCTGTTGGTACAGGAGATACGAGATATAAACATACAACGGCAGCAATAGCAAATCCAATTGCTAAGTAAGAGAAGGTGCCGCGTTTAGGGAATTCATACAAACCAAACATGCGTATACCAATAGCCGCACCAATGGCTGTAATAAAGGATGGCAATGAGAACATGCCATATACACCAAAGATAACCATCAATCCCGCATAACCGCCTACTACAGTAATCATTGGTAGCATACGATCCATAGAACTCTTATAGTCTCGAGTCAACCCAGATGGATAGTTGGAGCTTTCAATACCGAATAAACCAAGCAAAATGCCGAAATCAACCCAGATAAATTCCCAAATGCCTTTAAATGCATTCCGATTACGACCTGCATACCATGCAAAACCTGTAATCACCAAAATAGCCAAGCCAACTAAGCCAAAATAATAGTCCCCACTAATAGTAGGACCTACATAGGCGCCAATAGCGGTTACAATAGCACTGAGAACGGAAAGTACAATGACGCGATGAACAGCAGGACGTTCCCGTTCAGGAATGCGTTTGAACACGGTTGCTAGCAATTCCAATACAAAGCAAGCCATAAAGACAGCAATACCAATAGCTGGATTAATGAAGATACCAACTACCGTCAAAACTAAAGGAATTAACAAGCGCCATTTAGGAAATAATACGAGATCCTTGTAATCAAGGCGTACATCTTGTGTTTCAGATGTGAAATTATTATACACTACAAAGAGGAGCATGAACGCAACCACATCTAGTGGTGTAGCCCCCCAAATCAACAAGGTTGGTACAATAATCATGGATAACGCCACACCAGATATTCTAGATAGGCCGGCGGCGATGAACCCTAGCAGTAAAAATGGTAATAATAATGTTAAATATTCGAACATAATAAACCTCCCATCATCATATAAATCTAAGTATATAGTAATTAACTACAAATTTCTATACCGAATGGGATGAGGTTTATACAGTTTTACCATACGACACCATACAATACTACGTCTTTACTAAGATTGTTGCTGCTTTAATCGGTTTCTTATAACAGACGGGGAACATTCGAGTTGTCGTGCAATAGCTGCAATGGATAATCCTTCCATCCGTAATCTACTAATCTCATTCGTATCTACCTCTAACCGTTTACCACGCAATGCAACACCAGATTCTCGTAAATATAATGCAACCGTATTAGCTTGCAGTTGATAGGCAATACCTATATCTTTTGTACTCAACCCATGATAACTATACAAATAGCTCATTTCATCGATAGGCATCACCTTACGCCGCCCACCGCGTATATTGACACCCATGTGATGTAAGATATGTAATACCTTCCATCGTGAAAGCCCCATCATATGGGCAATACGAGTTGTACTATTACCACTTTCATAAGCCTTTTTAATACGATCTGGTTCTACACTATGTATAGAATGGTCATGAGTACACAGCAGTCCATACTCATGTAATCGATTAGATATGGTCGCAGTGGATACATTAAAACGACGGGCCAAGGCTTCAATACTAGTATGACTCACTTCATATAAATTTACCAAGGTTGCGCGATTGATATCTTTACGCGTTTCACGTCGCGCAATCTTATACATCTGCATACGCCTTACAATTGTATCTACACTACACCCAATATAATCGGCAATATCTCGTAAGGTCCATTTCTCTTTAACATATAGATTCTCTAATAATTGTTTTGGAATATTTCGTACGCTGCGATACATATAATCGCTCCTTTCACATAATTTAGGCGAACTATATTCACACACCTATTACACTTATTATGAAAGGCTAGTTATAGTCTTAGCAATAGAAAAAGGGTTCCCAATAGTCACCCCGGTGACCATTGGGAACCCTGCCTTTATCAGGAACAGATATACATTATCGAGCCCTATGACGCAATGCCTTCGGCTTTTCTAATATAAAAGCCCATTTCATACCTTCTTTAATATCATGACGCGACTTGCGAGCCTTCGTCGTTACAGGCTTCGTATGAGTCTCTACATCAACAAGAGGAATCTTTACTTCTTCCATTGCTTTTTGGCGCTTAAATTCTACTAGGCGCTCAGTCAATGTAGAAACTGCAACCGTTTTACTAGTAGATACTTTATGTTCTTCTCGTTGTTTAGGTTGCTCTTTTTTAGGTTGTTCTGCAGATTGATTATAAGAAATCTGAGTATTAGACGACTGATAGACAGCATCATTAGATGTAGCATTAACCGGAGATTCTTCTATTTTACGTTCAATAGAAATACCGTATTCACGCTCCATATCCTCCCAAGTCTTTTCAGCACCTGAGGTTTCATACTCATCAGTATCTTCAGTCTTTGAGCTTTTCAAAAAGGAGAACACGATATAAGCAATTATAGCTAGAACAAATATAGGATTATGCGTAAAGGCCGATAGTACTGTAGACAAAATAGAGTCCATAGCTACTCCTATTCACCATCTGCTAAATTCTCACGCATCTTAGTGTCTGCAATAATATTATTCATATTGTAGTAATCCATAACGCCAAGATTACCGTTTCTGAAAGCTTCTGCCAATGCTTTAGGAACTTCAGCTTGTGCTTCCACAACCTTAGCTTGCATGTCTTGTGTTTTAGCACGCATTTCTTGTTCTGTAGCAACTGCCATAGCACGGCGTTCTTCGGCACGAGCTTGTGCGATTTTTTTATCTGCTTCCGCTTGGTCTGTTTGCAATTGGGCACCAATGTTACGTCCTACGTCTACGTCAGCAATATCGATGGACAAGATTTCGAATGCAGTACCCGCATCAAGACCTTTACCCAATACAGTACGAGAGATGTGATCTGGATTTTCTAGTACATCTGTATGCTCTTCAGAGGAACCTACAGTTGTTACGATACCTTCACCAACACGGGCGATGATTGTCGCTTCACCAGCACCACCAACGAGACGGTCAATATTAGCACGTACCGTTACGCGAGCACGAACCTTAAGTTCAATACCATTTTTTGCCACTGCAGAAATAATTGGTGTTTCAATCACCTTAGGATTAACGGACATTTGAACCGCTTCCAATACATCACGACCAGCGAGGTCGATAGCAGCAGAACGTTCAAATGTCAACGGAATAGATGCGCGTTCAGCAGCAATCAATGCATCTACAACGCGGTCAACGTCACCACCAGCAAGGTAATGTGCTTCCAATTGATTTACATTAACCTCAAGGCCCGCTTTATTCGCCTTAATCAAAGGCATTACGATTTGAGATGGATTTACACGACGTAAACGCATACCAACTAATGTAAAAATGCCTACGTTAACACCGGCTGCCAATGCGGATACCCAAAGGCCTAATGGCACAACATACAAGAATACCATAATCCCAATCAGTAGAATGGGAATCAAAATTAAAATACCTACATCCATAATAACCTCCATTATTTACGACGATGTGGTGAAAGCTTAATCGCGCTTTCTAACAATATTGCGGCCCCCTACAACACGAAGCACCACAATGGGTGAACCGGCATCGATGAAGTCACCTTCGGTTACAACATCTACCAAATTACCATCAATTTTAGCAATACCTGCAGGGCGTAATGTTGTATGCGCTACGCCCTCCTTGCCAGCTAGATCCTTTAATACATCATTAGACACATATCCAGCTTTTGTGGTAGATCGTTGCCCTAAGGTAAAGAGCTTGCCAATCCAGGTTTTTGAAAAGTGATTAAAGAAGGTTAATAATACCACGACTAATACAATCGTGATACCAAACACCGCATATAAGGCTATATCTGTACCACCAAGGCCGATAAATACGCCCCACATAAACAAACAGTACCCGATAAGACCCGCAATACCACCAGGTATAACTAGTTCAATAGCCATCAATACGAGACCTATAATAAGCCAAAAAATATAATCCATATAAACCTCCTTTCACAAAACATTTCATACAATATATTATACAATAGCCATTTATATTTTTCCAATAGACACGCTTCTATGATATATATAAAGGCCCACTATACAAAAACGCGTAGCCGAAAAGCTACGCGTTAATTATAAGTCTTGCTATATAGTTAAATGTATAATCAATTATACATCCGTTTTCTTTAATTGATCATTACCAATACCTGTTTTTTGTAGGATAAGAAGTACAATGCTCATCCCCATACCTACAACAGTTGCCAAGCCCATTCCTTTTAAAACAACAGGACCAATTACGAGCTGTGCACCACTAAGGCCTACAACAAGAATAACAGATGTAAGAATCATGTTAACAGGATTTGTATAGTCTACCTTGCGTTCTACGAGCATACGCAAACCAGAAGCCGCGATGATACCGAATAATAGAATCGATACACCACCCATAACAGGAACCGGAATGGCATGAATAAGAGCGGCTACCTTGCCCACGAAGGAAATAATCATAGCCAATATAGCTGCACCGCCGATAACCCAAACGCTAAAGCACCGTGTAATTGCTAGTACACCGATATTTTCACCATACGTTGTATTTGGTGTAGCCCCAAAGAAACCAGAAAGAATATTGGCAAGGCCATCACCTAATAAAGAACGTTCTAAGCCAGGTTCTTTCATAAGATCTTTTGATACGATGTTACTTGTAACAACAAGGTGACCCACGTGTTCCGCAAATACTACAAATAATGCTGGCATAATCATGACGATGGCATTGATATCAAATTCAGGCATACCATAAAACTGTGGTAGCGAGAACCATGGTGCCGCTTCAACAGCGGAGAAATCGACAACGCCCATGATAGCAGATAAGATATAACCTGCCACTACGCCGATAAGCACAGGAATTACAGCAAGGAATCCTCGGAATACGACGGTTCCTAACAAGGTCACAATCAAGGAGAACATAGATACTATGATAGCCTGCTCATGAGACATGCCAAGATTTTGATCACCGATAAGTCCAGCCATACCCATAGCGACTGGAGCTAGTTCAAGACCGATGATAGCAACGATAGCCCCCATCGCAGCTGGTGGGAATAATTTATCAATCCAACCGATACCAATATAGCGAACTAAGAACGATAAAATAACAAAGGATAAGCCAAATACAACAAAGGCACCTTTAGCGGCCTCATAACCCAAGCCTGCAGCCAATACCGCACTGACAGGAGCAATAAAAGCAAAACTAGAGCCTAAATAGGCTGGAATCTTGCCTTTACATACAAATAAGTACAGCAATGTACCAATACCATTCATAAATAATGCCGTTGCTGGATCGACTTTCAACAAATACGGTACAAGTACGGTAGAGCCAAACATAGCAAATAAATGTTGAAAGCTAAGTGGCAATAATTTACCCAATGATGGGCGTTCTTGAATATCAATAAAATCGTTCATAATTTTCCCTCATACACAACACATATATTATCGTTTATTTGGTGGTACAAAACGTCCCGGTAATTTAGATTCAACCGTTCTATTCGGTCTAAACCGACTCTGCGTTTCCTCGCGCAACGACAGTAACGTTTCCTTATTACCTACTGGTTTAACACCTTCTACGCCACGTCTTGCAATACTTGCTAAAATACCGATAGCTAAACAATTCATCATTAGAGAAGAACCACCATAGCTAACGAATGGCAATGGCACACCTGTTACAGGCAACATACCACAAACCATGGCGATATTGAAGAATGCTTGACCACTGATGAGAATCGTAATCCCAATGGCTAACCATCTACCAAAAGCATCGCGTGCTCTATTAGCAATACGGAATCCAAAATACGTAAACATGGCCATTAAGAATACGACCAGAATACCGCCTAAAAAGCCCATTTCCTGTGCCCAAACAGCGAAGGCAAAGTCCGTATGTGCTTCAGGTAGATAGAAATACTTTGACGTACCATTCAGAAGGCCTTGTCCAAAGAACCCACCTGAGCCTACGGCTAACAAACCTTGTACAGTTTGATAGCCTTTATCCTGTGCATAGGACCAGGGATCAAACCAAGATACAACGCGTTCCCACCGATACGAACTACTACGAGCAGCATAAATACCTACGACAATAGCCCCCATCAAGGATAAGCCAAATATACTTTTCTCAAAGCCAGATAAGAATATTAACAGGTATGAGAAACCTATAATCAATACGGCAGTCCCCATATCCGGCTGTTTAATGGTGAGCAAAGCAAATATGATTGGCCAAAGCAACATATAGCCCATATATCTTACGCGTTCAAAAATATAACCTAATGCTACCTCTTTTTGAGACAACCCCTTCTTAGGTTTAATCATAGATGTAAATCTGGGTTTTACCCACGGTTTATCCGCCAATTTAGCTGCTGTCCACATGAGTGCAGCCAATTTAGCAAACTCTGATGGCTGGAACGAGAATAGGCCAAGAGAAATCCACCGGCGCGCACCATTGACCTCTACACCGACCAAATATATAGCCACTAAGGATACTGCGGTCAATCCCATTATCCAGGTCAGTAATTTAGTATTTTGTAATCGACGATAATCAAATCGATACAAAAGGACACCCAAAATAGCAGAAGCCAATAAATAACCTAAATGTCTCGGTGCATAGCCCAACAATCCAGTATCTGTTGTAATCGACCCAACATAGGTGGCACTAAAGATATTAATGCTACCAATCAAGGCCATAAGCGCTATAGGCAATAACATACCTTGTAGGTCGTTCTTAAACACTTTCTCCCAAAAGTATCCCTTCTTTTCCCCTTTTTGCACCATATTATGCCTCCTTAGTAACAGTCGGTTTCACGGCTTCTAATCGGAAAATAGGTTGTCCCTTTGCGCTAAATTTCTCTTCATATTCCGTTTTTACATTCGGTAAATCTGTACTATGTAAATCATAGGTGACATTCTTGAGTTCCCACCCACAATTTTTGAACTCCTCTAGAGAGAACATAAACAAGTCTTCATTATCGGTTTTAAAGTGCACTTCGCCATTATCTTTTAACAAACGTGCATAGCGATCAAGGAATGTATGATATGTTAAGCGACGCTTAGCATGTTTAGCCTTAGGCCATGGATCACAGAAATTGATATAGAATCGATCTACTTCTTCAGGGGCTACAATTTCTTCAATGCCTGCAATATCAAACAAAGATACTTTTGCATTATCCCGTTGAGCTTCGAAAATCTTTTGTGCTGCATAGTAAATTACACCGATTTGAACCTCAAAACCAACAAAATTTGCATCTGGATATGCTTCAGACATGCCCGCAATGAATCGTCCCTTACCAGTGCCTAGTTCCATGTATAATGGTCTTTCTGGATGCGAAAAAGCCTCTCTCCATTTGCCTTTATAAGCCTCTTGTCCTGATAAAATAATGTGTGAATCATACTCGTGGATAGCCTCATCAATCCACGGTTTTCTACGAAGACGCATCGTTACTCCTTATATGTCTATTCTGAAAGTACTATATTACATAACTAATTGTTACCTATCCTTATTATTATAGAAAAATGCTTTACTTTACGTCAATTAGTAATATAAAAAAGCCCCTGTCATTATGAAAAGACAAGGGCTCATCATTAATTAGATAGCATATTTTCTAAGTATTCAATTTGTTGTGGGCTCAAACCAAGCTCTGTTAAACTTTTCTTAGATGTAGCAAACACCGCATTTGATTTACCAACACGAGTACCTAATGCCGCTGCTGCTACAAGTTCACGATCAAGTTTACCTAGACGTGATCTATTTCTATTTTGTGGTTTTGGCTTTTTAATACGGAATGTATTATATTTTACAGCTGTTGATGCTTCATCAGCTTTAATTTTGGCAGCCATATTTGTACTATTTGAGCCATTACCTAATAGAGCACTTAAGCCCACTCGCTTTGGCACAAGTTTATCATAATCTACACCAAACTCAGGGCGTTCTTCGCGAAGTTGCTCAAATGTAGCAAGAGCCGCATTCATTTGCTTTAAACCCGCTGCAGAGTACAACTGACGAATGGCAATACTTACCTCTTGAGGTGTCAAAGTACCACGTTCAATAGCAGAAATAATCGTTTCTCTCAAGGAGCCAAGATCTCCGCTGGCTGTATAACGTCCGATTTCAACAAGATCTTTTTGACGTTCATTGAGCTCTTTTGGCACATATATATTAAATTCTGAGATGGAAGGCGCTTTTTTAGTTATCGGTTCTGCGGCACCATTTACCTCACACAGATAACCACTGCTGACTACAGCCAAAGCCACGGCCAAAGTTAAAACCTTTTTCAATGTTTCCAAATCTCCCTTTACACACCAACAAAAGCACATTTACGTTCATATACTAACCAATACAGATTTATAAATTAGTAAAACTATATCATACATCCAAATGGGTCAGTCTATTTTTATTATATACTACTTCATCTATTATTTATAGTCATATTGATAAAAAACTATAAAATATTTTATTTATAAATACTATTTATAACTCATATTCATATATTCAAAAAGTAGTAGTTTCTATGCTAATTAGAAAGAACTACTACTTTTTAATTCATTCATAAACAATATTTATATAAGTTATATTCTGTAGCGATTTTAACTTAGCAATGCTTTTACATCAGCTACAATTTGTTCTACAGAAACACCGTTTTCCTGCAAAATATACCACAATCTAAGAAAAAGAGCCAGTCCATACAGAACCAGCTCTTTATGTAGCAAAAAGGCGGTACAACCAAATGGTTATACCGCCTTGATTCATCAATTATTCTGCAGTGAATGGCAATAAAGCGATTGCACGTGCACGTTTGATAGATGTAGTCAATTTGCGTTGGTGTTTTGCGCAAGTACCGGAAATACGACGAGGTAAGATTTTGCCGCGTTCAGTCGTGAAACGACGAAGTTTTGCAACATCTTTATAGTCGATTTGATCGATATGGTCTGCACAGAAAACGCATACTTTTCTTCTTGGCTTTCTGCCTCTATCTCTTCTCATTGCGAATCCTCCTTTTCGAATTAGTAGGAGTCTCGGACACTAGAACGGGATGTGTTCATCATCGCCGCCTGTACTGAAACTATCAAAATTGGACCCACCATCGAAAGAATTAGTATTCATATCAAGGGATTGGCCCACAAAGTTCGCTACCACTTCAGTAACGTAACGTTTTTGACCATCCTGAGTCTCGTAGGAACGAGTTTGCAAGCGACCTTCTACAAAGCAGCGACTGCCCTTACGAAGATTACCTGCCGCTTCACCAAGTTTGCCCCATGCAACGCAATTAATGAAAGCAGTTTGTTCTTTCGTTTCATTGGTTGTAGAGTCAATATAAGTATTCGTAGCAGCTACTGTGAAAGTCGCCACTGCTCTACCAGTTTTAGTAAAACGTACTTCAGGATCACGAGCTAAATTACCTAGAATTTGTACAGAGTTCATCTTTTCTCCTCCAGGCTTTAATTATGCATCGTGTTTAACAATCAGGTGTCTTAAGACATCATCGTTGATTTTCAACACACGGTCGATTTCTTTAATTTCAGCTGGATCAGCTTCGAAATTAACCAATACGTAGAAACCGTCAGTGAATTTTTTCACTGCGTAAGCAAGACGACGCTTGCCCCAACGATCTACCTTTTCTACTGTGCCGCCTACACGAGCAATTAAAGCTTCCACTTTTTCAATGACAGCGTTAGTTGCTTCTTCTTCAGCTGGTTTCACAATAACCATGACTTCGTATTTGTTCATACAAAATCACCTCCTCTTTCGGACTAATGCCCCTATCGACACATAGGGGTAGGAAGTGCTTACCATTAATAAGCTCTACTATTATAACCTATAAGTAAAATGAAAGCAAGTAGGTCCTATATAATAAACGGCTCATTATCATTAATGATATAATAGATTTAAAATTCTATAGAAACCTCTTGCGTCAATCCCTTATATATTTTACTATATATAGAGAATTCTAATTATAAAAGGAGTCATCATGGCTAATATTAATGAAAACTATTTAAACCTACAAGGTTCTTATTTATTTGCTAACATTGCTAAAAAAGTAGCGGATTACCAAGCAGCTCATCCAGATGCTGACATTATTCGTCTTGGTATCGGCGATGTAACATTGCCTTTAGTACCTGCTATCATAGATGCTATGACTAAGGCTGTTCAAGAAATGGGCAAAGCTGAAACATTCCGCGGTTATGGTCCTGAACAAGGTTATGATTTCCTTCGTAAAGCAATCATCGAAGGCGATTACAAACCATATGGCATCGAAATTAGTATGGACGAAGTATTCGTTTCTGACGGCGCAAAATCCGACGTTGGTAATATCCAAGAATTATTCAGCGAAGATAATATCATCGCTATCACCGACCCTGTATACCCTGTATACCTTGATTCCAACGTTATGGGCGGTCGTACAGGCCAAGCCGTTGATGGTATGTTCGAAAAGGTTGTATATCTTCCTACATTTGCAGAAAATAATTTCTCTCCAGAATTTCCTGCTGAACGTGTAGACATCGTATATCTTTGCTCCCCTAACAATCCTACAGGCACAGTACTCAGTCGTGCACGCTTAGCTGAATGGATTAAATGGTGTAAAGGAAACGACGCTATCTTAATGTTCGACTCTGCTTACGAAGCTTTCATCAGCACAGAAGACACTGTTAAATCTATCTATGAAATCGAAGGTGCACGCGAAGTAGCTATTGAATTCCGTTCCTTCTCTAAAACTGCTGGCTTTACAGGTACACGTTGTGCCTACGCAGTAGTTCCAAAAGAGGTAACAGGCAAAACTAAATCTGGTGAACGTCAACCTTTGAATCCTATGTGGAACCGTCGTCAATGCACTAAATTTAACGGCGTACCTTATATCGTTCAACGTGGTGCTGAAGCAGTATATTCCAAAGAAGGCCGCGAACAAACTCGCGCAAATATCGCTTACTACAAAGAAAATGCACGCATCATCAAAGAAGGCCTCGAATCCATTGGCCTTACTGTATATGGTGGTACTGATGCACCTTATATTTGGTTAAAAACACCTGGCAACATGACAAGCTGGGAATTATTCGATCTGCTTCTTGAAAAGGTACAAATCGTGTCTACACCAGGCTCTGGTTTCGGTCCACATGGCGAAGGTTACCTTCGTTTAACTGCATTCGGCAGCCGCGAAAATACAATCCGTGCCGTAGAACGCATCAAAACTTTACAATTCTAATACATTTATAACTAAAAATATGTAATACAAAACGGTTGTGAAACCTTCTCTCCGAATGTTTCACAACCGTTTTTATTTTAAAATCTAGATACTAATTAAAAGTTATGACGAATACCCGCATCTACACGATAGGATGTATCAACAGTACTACCAAAGTTTTTAGTAAATGTTCCATATAAATATGTATTTGGGCGGAAACTCCATGAACCACCGAGTTCAAGATCAAGCCAAGTATCCTTCAAATCTACTACGCTATTAGTCGTTGGTTCACCGGCCATGCTATAAGTTGCTTTCATCTTGCCAGAGAATTCATGCGCCAATGCAGCTTTAAGGAAAACATTACTATTCTTAGCTTCCTTACCAACGCCAATTCCTAAGCGCCCTATAGCGGAATTAACCGCATCAGAATTAATATGAACTGTGCTACCAGTATTCGTACGAGCATCAAAGCTTTCACCAGATAAGCGACTAAAGATTAATTCAGCACTAGGATCGATATAGAACCCATTATCTCTCTTGATACGTTTACCATATTCAAGGCTCAAAGATGCACCCGTATTACGGTAGTCACCACTCAACGACGTTCCTAAACTGTTATGTACGGTAAAATCATTTTTCAAACGATTGCCTTTAGCAATAATATCTAAGTAACGGCCATCATTAAATTGTTTAGCCCCATAGATTGCTAGCCCCGCAGTTTTACCAGAACCTGAACCCAACGCATAATCACTGTTGTTTGTACCATACAAGAAGGCACCGCCTACAATCCAGTTTCCTCGTTTCGTATCATAGCCAATTTGCGCCATATTATAATTTTGATTTACATAGGCAGAGTCTGTAATTTTAGATTTACCACCAATATATTTGCCCCATACGCCTTGATTATCGGAGTTAAGACGTACATCACCTAAACGGCGTTGTAAATCATTGGTATCAGCTCGCATTTGCATAACAGAAGATGCTAATGCACTCTTAGCACCGGATACAATTTCACTTTCACTAGTGGATAATACGGTTTTATTAGACACCATAGCACGTCCAGCTGCATCAAAATCATCTGGGCTAAGTTTAGCATTTAATGTAGGGCTAATCACACCTGTTTCTAAATGCACATTAACACCAAGGTTTCGCTCACCCTTCGTATATCCATTGTAGACTATTTTCTTCACAAATTGATTTTCTGCTAATCCTGGAATCTCGGCATTAGCATGTTCTTTCAAAGCCTCTACGGAGCTACGCAATGTAACAGAAGAACCAGGATCAGCATGGTTGATAACCACTTCACCCTTTCCGTTTTCTGCAGCAGGTGCACCTTTTTCATAATCAATAGCTGTATGACCAGCATAATTATTAATCGTAATAGGCCGTGCATCTACGGCTTGGATAATGCCGCGGCTACCTTCTGTGGCACCACCTATAAGATGCTCTACCTTACTACCTGTATAGAGATAATTTGCAGTATCTGGTCGGCCTTGTGTAGGGTATTCACGTTCAGCTCCTAACCATTCATTACGCCATGTAGCACCATTTTGTAAATATAATCTCAAACCGCCATGATGAGGATTATTGTTACTTTCATCAAATTCATTGAGTACACCACCCACTAATTTAGAATTTGGTGTCGTTAATCCCAATGAAATTTCTGATCCATGATTGTGTGGATTTTTATCAATACCATAGTTTTTATTGATAAAACCAATATTGCCATACATATTGACGTCCTTAGCACCTGGTTTCAATCCATCCATGCCAGTATTCACATAGACAAATCCTTCTTCTGAAAGTGCAGAATATGTATCAGATGTCGTTAAAGGATGTGTCTTTACATCTGCCCCACCTAGAATCCGAATGTATCCATCCTTATTAGCTTGCAAACCTACGCCAATGGCATCTACTTTGGCATTACCTTGTACGGTAATACGAGTATCATCATTATTACCATCATTTGTAACCCCACCATAACCAGCATATATACCACTCATGTAATAGTGTGCTAAGTCTGGTCTGCGCTTCTCTCCACTTTCCGCAGGTGCTGGATTTACAACCGTTACATTTACATTTTTATCTATGGCAACCTGTGATCCATCAAGAGCATAAATACCGGTAACGTTATTATGGTATTTATTTCCATTTACACCAAGGCCAGATACATTGACGGTCAAATCATCGGTATAGTGTTTATTTTCACCCCACAAATTCAACCCAATGGATTTTCCATCCGTATGGCTTTCAACTGTAGTGGCTGACACCATGACCTCTGCACTAGCACCGGTAATAATTAAAGCAGCAATAACAGCAAGGTTTATCGTTCTTCTCATCTCATAACCTCCTCAAACTATACACAATAATATGCATATATTCATTGTATATATAGTAGGGGTATATATGTCAATTTTTGTACATATGATGTTTTCTTTTATGTATATTCCCATACGCAATGTATCGATATAATGATGAATAATAACAAACGAATTATTTTCTCCACATAATATATGCTGTATAACTCTATAGAATATTATAAAAAGAGAAATTTCTATGTTATAATAAAGATATTAGTTATTACACTACATTTTATAATTATATAGGAGGCTAATATGAGCAAAATTCGTATTGGTATCGTAGGCTATGGCAACTTAGGCCGTGGCGTAGAAGCATCTGTTAAATTGCAACCAGATATGGAACTCGTAGGCGTATTCTCTCGCCGTAAAGGTTTAGAAACAGTATCTGGTGTTCCTACATACACTATGGAGGATTTACCTAATTTCAAGGGTAAAATCGATGTTATGGTTCTTTGCGGTGGTTCTGCGACTGATCTTATCGAACAAACTCCAATGGTAACAAAATACTTCAACTGTATCGATTCCTTCGATACACATGCACGTATCCCTGAACATTTTGCCAACGTAGACAAAGTGGCTAAAGAAGCTAAAACTGCTACATTGATTTCTTGCGGTTGGGACCCAGGCATGTTCTCTTTACAACGTGTTTACGCTGAAAGCATCTTACCTCACGGTAAATCCTACACATTCTGGGGTCGTGGCGTTTCCCAAGGTCACTCTGATGCAATCCGTCGTATCGATGGCGTTCTTGACGCTCGTCAATACACTGTTCCTAAAGAACAATATCTTGAAGCAATCCGTAATGGTGAAACTCCAGACGTTGATGGCTACAAAGGTCACCTTCGTGAATGCTACGTAGTAGCTGCTCCTGACGCAGACAAAGCTAAAATCGAAAACGAAATCAAAACAATGGAAAACTACTTCGTAGGTTATGAAACTGTAGTCAACTTCATTTCTCAAGAAGAACTTGATCGCGACCACAAAGGCATTCCACATGGTGGCTTCGTTCTTCGTTCTGGTGAAAGCACTGACGGCACTCGTCATGTTGTTGAATACTCTTTAAAACTTGACTCCAACCCTGAATTCACTGGCTCTGCACTTGTTGCTTATGCACGTGGCATCTACCGCCTTGCTAAACACGGTGGCACAGGTTGCTACACAGTATTCGATATTCCACCAGCTTGGATTTCCACACATTCTGCTGAAGAATTGCGAGCTCATTCTCTATAATTCTATACGCATCTTAAGAGGATAACTTCGGTTATCCTCTTTTTTATATGTAACACACATTATATAAACGTGGCACACCACACAAAAAAGGACCGTTCTAAGACGGTCCTTTTTTCGTATTAAAATCTATCTATTAATACCAACGTGTCAATGGCAATTCATTGTTAACGCCTTTTGTCATAAGGATTTGGTGTAAATCCATATTGCCAATATAGAAACCTGCTGCACAACCACAGAGGTATAAGTCCCACATACGAACGAATTCAGTACCGCGAGCTTTTTCTACTTGGTCACGTACACCTTGGAAATTATTGTACCAATGCATCAATGTTTTATAGTAGTGCAAGCGCAAGCTTTCAACATCGATAACATTAAAATCATAGTCATAAGCAATGGAAACAATTTCACGAAGAGACGGTAAGCATCCACCTGGGAAGATATATTTACGAATCCATGCACTAGATTCTTTTTCTGATGGATCACTGATGTAATGGAGCAAGAATAAACCACCATCATTTAACATAGTGGATGCATCCTCCATATACAATGGGAAATTAGGACGACCTACATGTTCCAACATACCAACGCTGACGATACGGTCGAATGTACGACCAGATGTAGCTACATCACGATAATCAATGAGTTCGATTTCGACTTGACCTTCAAGACCAAATTCTTTAATCCGTTCTTGGCCTTTCTTCCATTGTTCTTCAGACAATGTACAACCATAGCCTTTAACACCGTACTTGCGGGCTGCTTCAATTAAAAGGAATCCCCAACCACAACCGATATCGAGTAATGTCATACCTTCTTTTAAATATAATTTATCGAGAATATGATGTACCTTTTGGTATTGTGCATCTTCTAAGCTATCATCTTCATGTTTAAAGTACGCGCAAGAGTAGCTCATCGTCTTATCAAGCCATAAGCTATAAAAATCATTGCCAAGGTCGTAGTGAGAAGACACTTGTTGTTTTTGATCCTTCTTTTTAAGACCTACATTAAAGAGAGAACTAAGTACCTTTTTATTGATAGAATCCTTATTAACATGACCTAGTACAACACAAAGAGCTTTGAATAAATCGCCTTCTATTTCAATATCCTTACGCATATACGCTTCGCCAAGTGCAAGTTCAGCAGAAACGAGCAAATCTTTTTTAGGAATATCGCGGTTTACACGAATAGTAAACTCAGGTGTACCTTCGCCAATGGTATATTCATTATCACCTACTTTTACATTAAAGCAGTGATCATTAAAACGTTCTAAATAGTGAACTAAAAAACTATCAAATAACTTAGAAAACATACTTAACTTCCTTTCCTAGCAGCGTTACATGACGTTTACGTTCAATCAAAATGACACGTCCGCCTGTACACTGACACAGTCATATCTACTCATCAAAATTTTCTATAAAATAAATCATAAGAAAAACTTATATTTTTATTATATAAATACATCTGCTTATCATTATTTTTTATAAGAAACTTCAACTTTCTCTCTAATATTATAGCACTTCTTGATAAATAATCTAGACCAATTCTATAGAAATGTATATATCTATTAGAATATGATATAATATGTGTTTGACAAGGCTTTTATAAGATACAATATTTCTAATGAAAGCTTTCACAAAGAACGAAATTAATTTTAATAAAGGTGGTACCATGAGCACAAATTTAGAAGTAGGCATCGTAGGCCTTCCAAATGTTGGTAAAAGTACATTATTCAACGCTATTACAAAAGCTGGCGCTGAGGCTGCCAACTATCCATTCTGTACAATTGAGCCAAACGTAGGTGTTGTTGATGTTCCAGACAATCGTCTAGCTGTATTAGCGGAAATGTTCGGTTCCAAACGTATCCTCCCTGCTGCTATGCGATTTGTAGATATTGCAGGTCTCGTTGAAGGTGCATCTAAAGGCGAAGGTTTAGGCAACAAATTCCTTAGCCATATTCGTCAAGTAGATGCAATTGCACAAGTTATTCGTTGTTTCGATGACCCTAATATCACTCACGTTGCAGGTTCTATCGATCCAATCCGAGACATCGAAATCATCAACACCGAGCTCTGCCTTGCAGACCTTGAATCCGTAGAAAAACGGAAACAACGCATTGAAAAAATTGCAAAATCTGGCGATAAAGATGCTCGCGCTGAGTTACCATTGCTAGAACGCATTATCGAAGGTCTTGGTGAAGCAAAACCAGTTCGTGCCCAAGGTCTTAACGAAGAAGAGTTAGAAATGATTAAAGAGTTGACATTACTTACAGCAAAACCATCTCTTTATGTTGCTAATATTTCTGAAGATGAAGTATCTGATTACTCCGCTAACGAACACGTAAAACGCGTAGAAGAATACGCGAAGAACGAAGGTGCTGGCATCGTTGTTGTATCCGCTCGTATCGAATCCGAAATTGCTGAGTTATCCGATGAAGAATCCGCTGCATTCCTAGAAGATCTCGGTCTTGAAGAATCTGGCTTAACTAAGCTTATCAAGGCAAGTTATGCACTCTTAGGCCTCATCAACTACTTTACAGCTGGTGAAATGGAAGCTCGTGCATGGACAATCGTAAACGGCACAAAAGCACCTCAAGCAGCTGGTAAAATCCACTCCGATATTGAAAAAGGCTTCATCCGCGCTGAAATCGTATCCTTCGATGACTTACAAGCTTGCGGCAGCCAAAATGCGGCTAAAGAAAAAGGCCTTGTTCGCCTAGAAGGTAAAGAATACGTTATGAAAGACGGCGACGTAACACACTTCCGCTTCAACGTATAATACAAATTAATAGCAAAAAGGGGCTGTAACAGAATGCGGTTTTACCGCATTCTAGTTGCAGTCCCTTTAAAA
>OGTM01000011.1_pt1 | contig 169058 bp, 142 predicted proteins | sample 1574581 | NCBI WGS metagenome assembly OGTM01 (sample SAMN03295850, study PRJEB24534) | human gut metagenome | isolation source: fecal sample 3 from infant 7 | host: Homo sapiens | place: USA: Pittsburgh, PA | collected 2014-07 | reverse complement strand
TTAATCAGCGAGTCAGCTTGGGAAGAAATGACCTGCTTATTCGCACCTTCCCTATGTTAAAGGAAATTTGGAAGTCTATTTTTTGCTTTATGATCGTGCTTTCTAGCTTTAGTGCATCTGCTACTTGCTTAAAGGAAGGGGATAAAGTAAGTCTGACAGGAGTTGTTAGCGAAAAATTATACTACGGCCCTCCTGGCTGGGGGGAGGATAAAGCGAATGATGAGAAGCTACATGAGTGGATATTGCATTTAAAACAGCCACTCACGTGTGTAACAGACGCAGATACTGACAACCAAAACTGGAATCAGGACGTTCAGTTGATAATGCGTGATAGTAATGACTATAAAGCAAATAAAAGACTTCTAGGAAAAAGTGTCAGTATTGATGGCGTAATATTTCTTGCAGAGACCGGATATCACATGACGCCTGTTTTATTAGATGATGCCAAGTTTGAAGTTGCAGGCAAATAGCAGAGAGGATTAATTAAAATGCGCTTTATAAATGCTATTTATCATGCATCGACAAAAACGGTAGAATATGAGTCATCAAATGGCACAAGATTGTTAAAAACTGGGGGCTCACTGAATTGGCGATTCAATAACCCAGGAAACCTTATTTCGGTAAAAAATCAGAAAGGAAAAATCGGTATTGGAGTTGTCTACAATCCAGACAAACATTCATTCGCAATATTTTCTAGCATAGAAGCTGGTGATAATGCCAAACGATCTCTGCTCAAAAGAAAATATAAGGATTTTACTATTCCAGAAATGATGAAAAAATATGCTCCGGGGAATGATGGTAATAACCCTGAAGCTTATGCCAATTTTATCATGTCTGAAAGTGGGGTCGCTCAGGGGGAGAAAGTAGGAGAACTTGACGATTCAAAATTCAGTAAGGTAATCAAGGCAATTAGCAAAAAGGAAGGTGGCTTGAAGCCGGGCACCGAAAAATGGGTGTATGTGACAAATGTGACTGTTTCAGACGGCTCCCGCCCAGTTGCTGATGTGCCATTTAAAGTGACGCTCGGAAGCACTAGCTACGAGTGGAAAACAGACGCTTACGGCAAGCTCAAGACAATCATTCATACGAAACAAGGAATGGCTATTGTCGTCAAATATACTAATTCTGCTGGAAAAGAGGATGTTGTTTATTCAGCAGTTGCTGGGGATGAAACGAAGAATATACTGCTCACGCGAAATTTTTCTCAATTCTCTGCAAAAACTCTTGCCGATACTCCCAAAGTTCCACGTGCGAAGAGTACTCAAAAACCGATTGAGTATACAGTCATGTCAGGCGACACTCTCTCGAAAATTGCCGAACGTTATAAGACAAGCACTGATGAGATTGCCAAAAACAATAATATAAAAGATGTGAGTAAGATCTTCCCTGGCCAGCATTTGACTATATATGGTGTCAATGCTAATGGGCCTTCGAACTATACCGTTGTTCCAGGGGACACGTTGGTGAAGATCGCAGAAAAAAATGGTGTGTATGTTGATGATATTGCGCGGCAGAATAATATATCAGATCCTAATAAAATATACCCGGGACAATCAATTTCTATAGACAAAAGTGGCAATGTTACGTCTGGTCAAACTGAAAAGCCAGTTGCAAATCCGATAGCCTCAAAACCAGCTATTAAAAAACCTGAAAAAAATAGTATAAACAATGAAAATAAAAAAACACTTGATTCAGTTGGAGGGAAAAATTCTGGTAATCCGATTGCGTTACTACCTCATGATCAGAGAGAGGCTCCGTGGATGGCGGTTGCATTCGAGGAGGGAGAGACTCGATGGAAATGGGGGCGTGTAAAGGAAGGCGATGGCGGAATAAACTACCATAAGAAGACTGGCATTAATATGTCTTCCATGGTTGGTAATTCTAATCCGTGGTGTGCTTCTTTTATAAATTATTGCCTTAAAGAGTCAGGGTATTCGACATCTGGTAGCGCCAGTTCTCAATCTTTCTCGAAAAACAAAAATTTTATAAAAATATCTCAACCTATATACGGTGCAATAGTTGTTTTGCGGAAAAAAGGATCTTGGACAGGGCACGTTGCTTTTATATACTGTTTTTTTGAAGATGGTGAAATAGGTGTGCTTGGCGGAAATCAGGGAGATAGTGTTACTATAAATCCATTGTATCAAGTTTATATAAATGGGCGGTTACATTATGAATTGATAGGGTTCTATGTACCTAAGCCATATTATGCTTATGCACAAAAAACAATAAGTTCAGGTTTGAGGAAAACAACAATGTCTAATATTGCAGAGTTGCGTGAAAGCCTTGGAGCCAATCTACCCTCGAATGAAGATGAAAGAACAAGGTGATAAATAAAAAATTTAATACTGGAGGTAATATGAAGTATCATTATGTTTTAGCGTTGTCACTTTGTTACAGTTCCTCTGTACTGGCAGTAGAGTGTATGGATAAATCAAATATAGATTCTCTAAGAGAAATTTTCAAAACAAATAACAAGAAATTGTTGATTGAAATGGCTTCAAAAGAAGTGAAGCGATATATTGAAAGTGACTTACTTATCAAAAATAAATACAGTACACTTGTTAATGTATCTGAGGTTTACTATGGTTGGGGAGTGGACAAAAAGTCTAAGTATCCTGTTAACACATCGGCAGTTTTCCCAAATGAAAAAGTGTGTGTATGGAATGTATCTTTTGCACTACCGGAGTCTATGAGAAAAAAATGTGATGATGATGGTGCCTATGGGTATTTTATTGAATTTAAGAAAGTTAATGGGGAAACAGTTCTATATAAGTTTACCTCTTTGTTTGACTCACTTCCTGACGGAACTTTAGCTTGCAAAACTGCAAATAAGTTTATGCTACAAAAATAGCTTGTGAGTTTTGAAGTTCGCATCTCATTTTAAATAAAGGGTATTATTGATGAATTGTTATTCGGCACTTTTGCTGCTGTTTAGGTTGAGTTGCATATTATTTTTGTACCCAGTGAGCTCTACTTTTGCTAAAGATCTAACCCCTAAAGTAAGGTGGAAAGACAATTCTGGTGAGCATTTACTGGTGATAAAAAAGGAGATTAACCAGAATAACATTGGAGAACATTTGTCAGTAAAACAGGTGACGAAGGGAAAGGATGATTGGATTCTAAATGATTATGTTAATGACTGTGAAGTGGATATTAATCTGAATTTGATAAAAGAATCAATTGAAGTAAACAATAGTTTTGCCGATGGCGAAGGCACTGTTTTATTTGCTTATAAAATTGGATGTATTGGTGGGATAGACCCAGTTACTGTAAAGTATTTCGCGTATAAAAATGGAGTAAAATATTCCCTACGAGGGGAAGAGCATATCATAGTTGAAAACGGTGGGTATGGTGGAGAAAGCCCTCCGGTTCCAGATTACAATCTAAAAAACGATAAGCAACTGCTAAATTACATGCTGAAGAAATGGAGGTCTATTTCAACGACCAAATTAAATTGACGTGTTTATCGTTCATTAAAATAATGAACCTTTTTTGATTGTGACCTTTCACGTGGTTTTAAGTAAATTATTCCCTCACCTCATATTTACCCAAAGCCAATTTAGTTAATCTGTAATATGAGAGAATGAATGTTATATACACTTAAACATTTGCCAGAATGCTACCCCAGACCTAAGCCTCTGAAATTTTCTCGTTGGATTATTGCTCTAATTGCCATGCTTTCGGTCAGTGTTATATTAATGCGTATATTTGGGCGTTATGTTGAAAACCTGTATTTTTGGAAAATTGCTTTAGGTGTGCCTATCGTTTTGTGGAGTGTTCCGTTTGCTTCTTGTCTGCTTCTGTGGGCATTGCAGGATAGCAAAGCAAATGCTTTCGACAAACAACGAGAACAATGGATTCTTCGCGAAACCCGTAAGGCACGTCGTGCACTGCAGGTGCTGAATGCAACATTCATTACCGGCCACTCATCAGTTGCTCAGAAAGATACAGCTATTGCGATGCAAAATAACGATAGCATTATTGTTTCGCAGGTCGACCGGGATGGTAATGAAAGCTCCAGGATGAGCCAAATTTCTTCTAGCCCGCAGGACTCGCTAAAATTTGTGATAACGAATATTTTTTCGAAGTTGATTGCTGGCATTCCTTTCGCACATATCCCTGACAAAGTACCACTGGTCATATTTTTTGATGTAACAACATCGCTGCCTCTGGAGAGTATTCGCCATTACTGGGATGAAACCTGGCAAAATAGCAATATTACTCTTCCTGTTGAATATGGTGAGGGGAGTGGGCTCAGTGTAATCGACCGTTGGTTGAATGAACGTATTAAAGATAAAGCAATGCTATTGATTGTGGGTCTCCAGTTAAAGCCTGCCGAATCTGACAACACAGCTGAAGCCGGTGTAGCACTACTTCTTGGCAACCGCCTGACGCAGGAGGCTCTCGAACCTCTCGCGCTGCTGCATCGGCCAGATGCTGCTCCAACCGGTGAGCTGAGGGAGGGGATGAACATGGCTGCCTATAACGCCCCGCTCAGAGAAAATATCGTGAAAAATATGTGGCTTGCCGGGCTGACGGGTGAGCAGCGTGCAGAAGTTATCGCGTGCCAGAATGCGCACCCTGCGCAATCTGTAGAGGACGAAGCCGTCATTTCGCTCGATACATCTATGGGACATGCCGGTGCCGCGGCCCCCTGGCTGGCTATCGCTGCCGCCACCGAAATTGCCCGACAAACTCAGTTACCACAGATGATTATCTGCGGTGATACCACACAGAATGTGCTGTGGAGCACGCTCATTACCCCGATTGCTTCCCGACAGGAGATGGATCCGTGAAGCTACCCTTAGCACCGAAGACTACGGAAGGCCGCTATCTTGCTGTCGCATTGATTTTCTTTTTGCTGTTGGCCGTTATGACGTTCATGGTCTGGAAGCACCCGGATATAGCCGGGATTGAAGACGGAAGTCAGCAGCAAATTCACTGGCTCATCGCCGGCGGATGTATTTCAGGATCTGCCCTTATCGTATCCGTAGTGCTTCTGGCGGCAGTTCGTAGTGCCGGTAAGCAGGAGTTTAATGCGCTTGTCGACAATACCAACGGTGATGATGAGAAAAAGAAACGGGAAAATGATAAAGCGCCTGTTCACCCTGCAGTGGCCATGTGTAACAAGATTCGGGGACATCTTCGCTCCCGTGTTGGCCTTTACTGGCGTCGTAAAACCCGTCTGCTGTTAATCACTGGCGATGAGGAAGCAATCGAACTGCTGGTACCTGGCCTGCAGGAAAACCAGTGGCTTGAAGGTAACCGTACCGTTCTGATTTACGGCGGCAGTCTGACTGCTGAGCCTGATAAAGAAAAATACGCCGCGCTGCGTAAACTGCGTCGCGGGCGCCCACTGGACGGTATTGTCCGCGTCATGCCGCAGTCGCTTAACCTGACCCCACAAATCAGCGACAACGATTTACGCGGGCTGGAAAAGCTCAGCGAGCTGCTGCATTACTCAGCCCCGGTCTGGCTGTGGCAGCTGTGCGACAGCGCCTGGCCGCAGGCGACGCGCCCTGAGCAGGCGGTGGGGGCCAGCTTCCCGCCACGCGCCAGGGAAGACGATATTACCCGCCAGCTTGAACTGATGCTGCCGGCCCTGCGGGCGCAGGGGGTGAGCCAGGTCGCTGAGAACACCCGCCATGACTTCCTGCTGCGCCTTGGCCAGTACCTCAGTGACGGCGGTATCGCCCGCCGGGCCCGGCAACTGGCGCCGTGGCTGTATAGCTCACAGCAGCGCATTCCGCTGCGTGGCCTGATGTTCAGCCTGCCGGACAATAAACACGCCGGTGCGTCACAGGAAAAAGACGAATATGTCCCGGAATCACAGCGCCATGCCCTGACTCTGCCGGTGATCTGGCAGGGGATTGTTGATGACTGTACCCGCGTGCGCGGTCGCCGGGTCGGTATGGCGTGGGAGCAGACGCTCGCCTGGACGCTGATGACTATCACCGGGGTCTGGGGAGCCGGGCTGTTGCTCTCTTTTGCCCTGAACTACAGTCAGATTTCCTCTGTGGCAGGTCAGGCCCGCAATCTGGTGGAGCATCCCTCGGTATCGGATTATCAGCTGACGGCCCTGCATACCCTGCGTAATGAAGCCGGTCGCCTGCAGCATCATATTCAGGACGGTGCGCCCTGGTATCAGCGCTTTGGTCTGGACCATAACCAGCAGCTGTTCGACGCGATGCTGCCCTGGTACGGCGTGGCGAACAACCGTCTGATACGCGACCCGGCAAATGAAGCGCTTAAGCAGAAGCTCACCGCGCTGACAAATTCTGCCCCCAACAGCGACCAGCGTGCACAGCTGGCGAAGCCAGGTTATGACCAGCTGAAAGCCTGGCTGATGATGGCCCGTCCGGATAAAGTCGATGGCGCATTTTATGCACAGACCCTGAAAGCCGTGCAGCCCACGCGGATGGGGATTTCAACCGGCCTGTGGCAAAGCCTGGTGCCGGATTTGTGGGCTTTTTATATCGCCGAGCTGCCCGCGCAGCCACAGTGGAAAATCACACCGGATGCGCAGCTGGTGAGCCAGAGTCGCCAGGTGCTGCTGCAGCAAATCGGGCGTCGTAACGCTGAAAGCACCCTGTATGAAAATATGCTCAAGTCAGTGCGTCGTAACTTCGCCGATGTTTCCCTGGAGGACATGACCAGCGGTACCGATGCGCGTCGACTTTTTACTACCGAGGTGGTCGTGCCGGGCATGTTCACCCGCCAGGCCTGGGAAGGGGGCATTCAGCAGGCTATCGAAAAGGCTGCAAATTCCCGCCGGGATGAAATCGACTGGGTGCTGAGCGATTCCCGTAAAGCCGTATCGGCAGATCTGTCGCCGGAAGCGCTCAAAGCACGTCTGACAGAGCGTTATTTCATTGACTTTGCCGGCAGCTGGTTGAATTTCCTCAACAGTCTGCACTGGAACCCGGCAAACAATATTGCGGACGTTACCGACCAGCTGACGCTGATGAGCGATGTCCGCCAGTCGCCACTGATTGCCCTGATGAACACCCTCGCCTGGCAGGGGCAAACCGGCCAGCAAAACGAAGGCCTTTCGGATTCCATCATCAAATCGGCTAAAGACCTGGTCGGCGGACAGGATAAACCGGCGATTGACCAGTCTGCGTCAGGCCCACAGGGGCCGCTCGATGAAACCTTTGGCCCGTTGCTACAGCTTCTGGGTAAAAACAAAGGTGGTAATGTCATGTCGGCGGACAACACCCTGAGTCTGCAGACGTATCTGACCCGTATCACCCGCGTGCGTCTGCGACTGCAGCAGGTGGCCAGCGCTTCTGACCCGCAGGCAATGATGCAGACCCTGGCGCAGACCGTATTCCAGGGCAAAAGCGTGGACCTCACCGACACTCAGCAATACGGTAGCCTGATTTCGGCAAGTCTTGGTGAGGAGTGGAGCGGATTTGGCAGCACAATGTTTGTGCAGCCGCTGACCCAGGCCTGGGAGACCGTACTTCAGCCGTCGGCAGCCAGTCTGAATGACAAATGGAGCCGCTCGGTTGTCGCGAACTGGCAAACTGCCTTTGACGGCCGTTTCCCGTTTGCTGCCAGCAAAAGCGATGCCTCTTTACCGATGCTGGCTGAATTTGTCCGTAAGGACAGTGGACGGATAGAGCGCTTCTTGTCGACAGAGCTCAACGGTGTGTTGCACAAAGAGGGCAGCCAGTGGGTACCGGATAAGGTCAACAGCCAGGGACTGAACTTTAACCCGGCCTTCCTGCGGGCCATTAACCAGCTGAGCCAGCTGTCAGACATCCTGTTCACCGATGGTAGTCAGGGCATCAGCTTTGAGCTGCAGGCGCGTCCTGTGCCACAGGTGGTGGAGACGCAGCTAACCATTGATGGACAAAAGCTGCACTACTTCAACCAGATGGCCGACTGGCAAAGCTTCCGCTGGCCGGGAGAGACTTACAAACCGGGAACGATGCTGACATGGACCACGGTCAACGCCAGTGCGCGTCTGTTCGGGGATTACAGCGGGACCTGGGGCTTTATCCGCTGGCTGGACTTGAGCAAGCGTCAGCAGCTGGACCGCAGCCAGTGGATGATGAGCTTTACTGCACCGGATGGTCGCACCCTGCAGTGGGTGCTGCGCTCACAACTCGGAAAAGGCCCGCTGGCGCTGTTGGATCTGCGTGGTTTCACGCTGCCGGATCACATATTCAGTGTCGACAGCGCGGCCACCGCTCAGGCGCTGATGGCTAATACGGAAAACAATGACATGGAGGGCGTCGAATAATGAGCACATTGCAGAATTTGGTTATCGCCTGTCAGGCTGACGATGCTCAGCTGCGTGAACAGGCGCAGACGCGCACGGATAACTGGCAGCCCTGGCTTGCTCCGGTAAGCGTAGCCAGTCCGACCGGGGAAGACCCGGGATATGACGATGATTTTCAGCGTATCCGCGAAGAGGTTAATAAGCTCTCCGGAATTGATACCGAACTGATATGCACGCTTGCTGAAAAGTTACTGACCACCACAGCCAAAGACATCCGTATTGCGACCTATTACTGCTGGGCGCGACTGCACCAGGATGGCGAAGCCGGCTTTGCCGAAGGGCTTGAACTGCTTGCCGGATTATTGCAGCGCTACGGCATGCAGCTTCACCCGCAGCGGGACCGAAGCCGCAAGGCTGCACTGGAATGGCTTGCCGGTAGCCGTGTCCTGGACAGTCTGTCACTGTTTCCGGAGGTCATCCGCGAGGATGCACAGCGTACCGCCGGGGCCTTGCTGCTCATCAGTACCCGTCTGGAGACCGAGCCGGAAGCATCGCGGCCAGAGCTGAATGCCCTGTACAGCGGGCTGGAGTCTCGCCTGATGAAGGCCGGGGGTGTGGATGCCGTGGTACCGCAGAACGCAGGGAATAAGGCGCAGTCACAGCCCTTTACGCATGCGACCGAGTCAGATGCGCCGGTTCTGAACCGCATCACCTCCGGTCAGGATTTGCTGGCCCAGGCCCGTACCCTGACGGGATATCTGCGCGAGCAGCCTGATGGCTGGCTAGCCGCACACCGGCTGATGAAAAGCTTGCGCCATGACACGCTGAGAGCGATCCCTGCACCGGATGCCGAAGGGAAAACACGTATCGAACCACCGCGGGCTGACCAGCGGGCCATGCTTAAACGGTTGTACCTGCAACAGAGCTGGCTGGAGATACTGGAGCAGGCGGACAGCACCTTCTCGCGTGGTGCTAATCACCTCTGGCTGGATTTGCAGTGGTATATCCACCAGGCTCTGGTGAAATTGGGGCACGATGTGCTGGCCGATATCATCATCGCCGATCTGAAAGGGCTGCTGAGCCGTCTCACAGGACTTGAAACGCTGGCCTTTAATGACGGAACGCCGTTTGCCGATGAGGTCACGCTCAACTGGATAAATCAGAGCGTGCTGGACGATTTGTCCAGCTGGCGGGATGAGTCGGTCAGTGCTGCTGGTAAGACAGATAACGATATCCTGCTCCTCGAGCCGGAAGCGCTGGATAAAGCGGACACTGACGGTCTGGATGCCACACTTCACTGGCTCCAGACCCATCCTGGTTGCTACTCTACAAAAGACAAATGGCTGCTGCGCCTGCTGATGGCCCGCATAGCCGAGCAAAAGGGTAAAAATGAGCTGGCCCTGCATCTGCTGGGTGAGCTCGATAGCGCCGCACGGTCAATCACCCTCACGCAGTGGACACCGACACTGCTGTTTGAAGTGAAATCTCGTCGCCTCAGACTGCTGCGCATGAAAGCCACACGCAGTGAAACCGATAAGTCACGCCTTCAGCCTGAGATGGACCAGCTTTTGGCCGGTCTGATTGCGCTCGACCCGGCAGGCAGTGCGGTGCTTTGTGGGTAACAGGACGGAATACAACTAAAAGGAAAACATATGCCAACAGAAGGTTTTTATCTGGTGCAGGGTGACAAAACGACCTGCGGCGGGAGAATTACCTCGGGCGCCGAGGATCACACTCTGTTTGATAAACTGGTTGCGCGTGAGCAGGACAGCGTGACCTGTGGAAAATATCCCGGGCTTTACAGGATAGCCGGTGGCATCGACAACGATACCATACACGGCAGGCGAATGGCCGGAACACTCGATAGCTACAGTACCTGTCCATGTAAGGCTAAGTTTATTCCGCCGATGATGAATGATACGTATGAGAAGAGTTCGGCTGGTGCAATTTCAGATGCAGGAGGAGCTGGAAAGACATCGTTTCTGGCTGGCTCACAGGCTGATACGATGTTTGCTCCGGGAATTGATTGTAGCCAGTCTGGTCAATATGACCTTGCGGGAGAGTGTATTGCAGAAACGAATGAACTGAGTGATGGCGTTTTCCTCTGGACAGAAACCCAAGGTGCAGGACATGCTTTCGTTTCAATACACTTTAAAAATATGATCTATGTGTTCACCTATGGACGATATGATCAGGAAGGATTTAGTCCTGTAGGTGAAGGCGTGTTGATTAAATATTCCAGCGAAAGAGCGGTAAGGTTTTACGCAAAAGAACTTTATCGAATGAGGGCGTCAGTTTTTAAAATACTGGACGTCGATGAATCCAACACGCTATCAATATTTAATGCTTTATGGTCATCCAGCAGCGTTCACCCTGATGTAAAAAATACCAGTGCGGAAATAAAAGAAGATGGGTGCGTTATTGATAGATATAACCTGGCAGTTAACAACTGTACTACAACGTCAGTAACGGGACTTAAAAAAGCAGGTACAGGAATATTTGACGTGAGACTGCTAGACTCTTTGGGTTACAGTGAAGACTTTGCGATCCCATCGTCTTTGAATGCTTATCTGGAGGATTTAGCTCTAAATCCAGCTGATATGCGAATAATTAAAATGACTGACGAATTTAAGGGCAGCTATCATAACGCTTCAGATTATAAAGAAATTGATGGTGTAGGCAGCGGTAATGAAACTGCCGGGGCAATAGGCAAAGGAAGTGGGCTCACCGGAAAAGGCTCGAGCGGTTATGCCCCTACAACATTCAGCCAATCCCAGGGAATTGAGAATGATTAAGCGTATACTGCTAGCTTTTGTGCCTGTAGCCTTGTTTTTACTGGTCAGTACAACAATTCTTTCCCTTTCACTCATGGATATCAAATACACTTTTGAATCCGTGTTAATTGGAACAACTCTGGATTATTTGGTTGACGAAACCTACTCCATTGTTTGGCTGTTTTATGGTTCTTCGAATATTGCTTTTGTTGTTATTTATATTGTCTCTCTTATGGTGTTTAAGCGAGTAAGCAAGAAATATTAGTCGATACCATATCAATAAGTTGCAGGCTGTGATGGCTTCACTTGATCCCTGAATACTGTTAAACATTCAATCATATTGGTTTTCTATGGACGACTTAACCCTGCGTTATTATGACGCCGAAATGCGCTATCTGCTGGAAGCCGGCGAAGAGTTTGCGCGTGCTCACCCCGAGCAGGCAGCAATGCTCAACCTCGATAAAGCCGGTGCGCGCGACCCGTATGTTGAACGCCTGTTCGAGGGCTTTGCCTTCCTGATGGGGCGCTTGCGTGAAAAGCTCGATGACGACCTGCCTGAACTTACCGAAGGGCTGGTCAGCCTGCTGTGGCCGCATTATCTTCGTACCATTCCGTCGATGTCAGTGGTGGAGTTCACCCCTGACTGGCGCGAAATGAAAGAGTCGATGCGTATCGTCAAAGGCTTTGAGGTGAACTCAAGGCCGATCGGTGAGAAGGGCACGCGCTGTCGGTACACCACCACCAGAGAGATGACCCTTCAGCCGCTGGCGCTGGAGCAGGCCCGCCTGTCGACTGACCCTGACGGGCGTTCGGTCATCAGCCTGCGTTTTAACTGCAGCCTCCTTGCCGACTGGAGCCGTGTCGATCTCAGCCAGATCCCATTTTACTTCAATGCTGACGCACCGCTGGCCTGCGCCATGCATGAAGCCTTTACCATGAACACGGCCCGTCTCTGGCTGCGCATGCCGGGTGACACGGACAGAAGACCGATGGACGGGTATTTCACCGCACTGGGGTTTGGTGATGATGACAGGCTGTGGCCGAAGGGAGACAGCAGTTTCAGCGGCTACCAGTTGCTGCTGGAGTATTTCACCTTCCGCGAGAAATTCATGTTCACCGGCCTGCGCGGGCTGGAGACAGTGGCCTTTCCGGCTGAGCTCCCATGGTTTGAAATCGACGTGGTGCTGGCAGAGCGTTGGGAGCATGATTTCAGCTTTACCGAAAAGCATCTGCGCCTGAACTGTGTGCCGGTGATTAACCTGTTCCCGCTGGAATCTGACCCGCTGACGCTAAACTCCCTGCAGACCGAATACATGCTGCGCCCGATGCGCGTGCAGGATGGCCACACCGAGATATATGCGGTGGATTCGGTGATGTCATCGAGCCAGCATACCTACGTGCCATTTTCAAGCTTCCGCCACAAGGGCGGAATGATGCGCCATGAAGCCCCGGAATATTACTATCACACCCGCGTGCGCCGTGGCCCGTCGGGGTTGCATAACACCTGGCTTATCCTCGGCGGGGAAGCGTTTGATAACCACACGGTGCCGGAGGATGAAAGCCTGTCGCTGACGCTAACCGGCACCAATGGCCAACTACCTCGCAGAGCGTTGCAAAGTACCGTGCTCGATACAGTGATGAAAACCACTTCAGCCAGTATCGCCGTGCGTAACCTGTGTGCGCCGACGCTGCCTTGTTATCCCCCGGCGCAGGATCGCTTTCACTGGCGTGTGCTGAGCCATCTCGGCAGCGGTTTCCTGTCGATGATGGACAATGCCGACGTGCTGCGCGGCACGCTGGCGCTGTACGAGTGGACTGACAGCGAGATGAACCGCCGTCGTCTGGAGGCGATTATCGATGTGAAGCACAGTGAAACGGAACGCTTTGAGCAGGGATATCTGGTGCGCGGGGTGCAGATTGAGGTGACGCTTGAGAGCAACGGCTTTGCCGGGCGCGGCGATATCTGTCTGTTCGGCGAGATGCTGAGCCGCTTCTTTGCACTGTACACCGATATCTATCTGTTTAACCGCCTGATTATTATTCTGCAACCGACCGGAGAGCGCCTGGAATGGGAAGAGAAGCACAACCGCCGCATTCCCGGCTGACCCCGCGGCTGGAGGCCGATCTTCACCGCATCAACTTTTATCGTTTATGCCAGCTACTGGAGAAGCGCCATCCGGACAGGCCGCTGATGGGCTCTACCAGCCATCCGGCGGATGACCCGGTACGCTTTGCGCCGCACCCTGGAATGGGGTTCCCGGCCAGTGAACTGAAGGCTGTCGAGTATGACGAGGATGATGACAGCAGGCCACCGCTTATCCGCACGACCTTTATGGGGATGTACGGTGTTGATTCGCCTCTACCGACCGCCTATCTCGATGACATTTCCCAGCGCCGGGAAGGACATGAGGCGCTGCAGGGGTTTCTGGATATTTTCAGTCATCGCATCCTGACGCAGTTTTACCGCGTCTGGCGTAAATACTCGTATCCGGCCACGTTTGAGCCCGGCGGCACCGACAGCATTTCGCAGTCGTTATTGGGTCTGGTTGGTCTGGGAATACCGGGCACTGCGAATCATATAGCCACGCCAGTGTCCCGCTTTCTGGCGCTACTGGGTGTGCTGCAGCAGCCGGGCAAAACTCAGGAAGGGATGCAGGCACTGGTGCGCCTGCTGGCCCCCGATACGACGGTGCAGGTGAGTCCGTATTGTCTCCGGCCTGTAGAGATTGACAGGCCGCTGGGTTTTTACGGTGACGAAGAGTTTCTGCTTGATGGCAATACGCCTCTGGGTGACGAAGCGATGGATGCCAGCAGTCAGCTGCTGATTGCGCTCACGACGGATAACGAACAGGAAGCGCAGGGCTGGAAACCGGACGGTCTGTTGTATCAGGACTTTCTGGTGATGCTGCGGGTTTATCTCGGGTGGCGTTTTAAGGCAAAAATTACTCTGACCACCCGGACCTGCCTGCTGGCTGCGCCGCCGCTCGGTGAAGGTCGCTTCTGGCTGGGGATGAATGGCGTGCTGGGCGCGGAAGACGAATATCTCCTGGACGATATCCCGCAGACCTTCACGACGGAACTGGGCTATTACACCGGCCTGCAGCCCTCAACACCACAACAAGGAAACCGACGTGTTACGTACAAATTCAATTAAGACTTCGCGCTGGCTGCTACCGCTGCTGACATTCAGCCTGGCAGGCTGCGGGGTGACGCAGAGCGTCACCGATGGCACTAAATCGGCGTTTAACGCCGTGTTCTACAAAAAAATCAAGGTGCTGCACCTCGATTTCACCGCACGTGAGGCGCTGAACACCGACTCCCGTGAAAGTAACTCGCTGTCTCAGCCGGTGGTGATAAGGGTTTATCAGCTCAAAGACCGCAAAACCTTTGATAAGACGGTGTATCAGCAGTTGCTTCAGGATGATAGCACCATTCTGAAAGACGACATGCTGGCCAGTCGTGATGTCGTGGTGAAACCGGGTGGCGATGCAAACCTTGATATGCCAATGGAAGAAAAGGCGCAGTTTGTCGCGGTGGTAGGGCTCTTCCGCCATCCGGATATGGACAACAACGCCTGGAAGCAGGTTATCAAACGCAGTGACCTGGATCCGGATAAACCACGTATCCTGGAAGCAGGTGATAACTCTCTGACGCTACAGCCGCTTAAGGAAGACTGATGCCCTACGGACATAACGCGCCTTCGCTGTATGAAATGTTAACGGGAAATTTTACAGGCGGACTCAACCTTAGTCAGGTCAGTGAAGAAAATCAGGTCATCCTCTCGGTGCTGGATAACATGCAGCGCGTTCTCAACTGTCGTGCCGGTACGCTGTCGCACCTGCCGGACTACGGCCTGCCGGATATGACCAAAATCCTGCAGGGCATGCCGGGAACGGCCCATGAGCTGATGGGCACATTGTCTGCCGTCCTGCTCAAATATGAACCACGCCTGAAAAAAATAACCGTTGTCCTGCTGGAACAGAACGTCCCCGGCGAACTGCGCTATGCCATTGACGCTGAACTTAAAGGGATTGGTCTGGTGCGCTACGGGACTGAGTTTATGCCCGAAGGACGGGTCCTGTTAAGGCATCTCAGGCAACAACAGTATCTCGATACGACCCTCCGTATATAAGGTTTGATAACATCATGTCAGTAAAATCACAGTTCCTGAAAAAGTTGCAGGCACGACAACCTGCACCAGTTCCTGCCATCAGCAAGAGTCAGGCTGATATTGCAGAGTTTCGCCAGCGGATGGCTCAGCTTCAGGAGCAAATGGACGCGTGGCTGACGGATACGGGACTGAATTTGGAGCCACTGACCGTATCCGTTCCGGATCTGCTGGTGGAGGGCGGAGCTTTTGAAATTTCCGGTATTGTTCTGCGTTATGACAGCCGGGCAGTAAAATTTATGCCGATCTTTCTGTATGGACAGGGCGTCGCCGGTTGTGTCGAAGTGACTTTCTGTTCCGGGGATAAGGTGATTTCTCAAGGACGCCTGTTCATGCGGGTGGGGAGCGCAAATGGCTGGATCTTTACACCCCCTGATACCTCATCCCGATCCGGACAACTATTGGATGAAGGTGTGTTTTTCGGTCTGATTTTAGCGCTGCTGCCATAGCGATAACATTCATTCCTTTAATGCGTCATTGCATTTTAAATCGCCAAATAGCCCTACAGATCAACTAACGAAATTAACCGAAACGGATATGCAGGCCCTCCAGGATGACCACACATTTAACGTTGAAAACCGGCGGCGATCCGCGCACGCTGCCAGATTACGCCGCCCTCCGCGATGAACTCAGCAAGCTGACGCATCCTGCTCGCCCGGATGTGAACTGGCAGTGTGTCGAAAGACGCTGTCTCTCTCTGTTCGAACAGAACGGTGTGGAGTTGCAGACTGCAGCCTGGTACACCCTTGCCCGGACTCATCTGTCGGGGTTAGCTGGCCTGAACGAAGGGCTGGCGATTCTGGAGGCACTGATTAGCCACCAGTGGGACGTTTTCTGGCCGAAGACGCTACACGCTCGTATGGAAATTCTTAGCGGCCTGAGCCCGCGACTGCAGCAGCGCATGCGTATGCTTCCACTCAACAACAGCCATCTCAGTGAGCTTTATAGCGCTGAAGCGTTGCTTACCCGGCTGGGTTCGGTGCTCCAGCGCCTTGAACTGAAGCACCTAAGCCAGTTCGATACGTTACGAACAATGATACGTTCGAATGCTGAACGGCTGGAAAGGAGTAATGACGCATCAGATCTGAATGCACTCATGATGCCCGGTTGCGAAATACCTCAGGAAAGGGCAGAGCCGGTTGACGAAGTGAAATGGGTCTATGTTGTGCAGCCGGAGAATCAGCCTGATGCAGAGGGTCTTACGACAGCGCACGGGTCGGTCAGACCATGGAAGCCCTTTGTCGCCGGGATGTGTTCTATGCTGGTGGTCAGCCTCGCCGCGGCGTGGGGAGGGGGCTTTCTGTCCAGACCCGATCCCTTAACGACTCAGGCTAATGCATCTCTGGCGCCGTTACCTGAAGTGCTTACACCTGTTCAGCAAGACGCGTTAGCACAGCAAGGTACTTTGCCGTCCACATTTATCACTGAAACGCAGCAGCAGCTTGCCCGACTGGATAAGCTGCCTCCTGACTGGAATATTTCCTACAGCCTTCAGTTGTTAGCGCAACTCCAGACATTGCGGCCGGAGGAGGCGAAGCCGCTCACCTCACAGTGGCAGCAAAAATTTAACGCGGCAGCGTTGCCTGTCGACGCTATGAACAGTTGGTATGAGGGAATGATGAAGCTTCAGCAACTGAGTCATCGGCTGAGCAGTCTGGATGAGCAAAAAGGAAAATATATCACGGTGAGTGAGCTTAAATCGGTGGTTTTTTCGACTATACAGTCATTTAACCAAACAATACCGGCTGAAGAACAACTCCGACGCCTGTCACAGCATCCAGCCGGAGATGCGCTTCCTGAAGCCGAAAAGACCCAGCTGGAATTGCGCCTAAGACAGCTTGCTGCGCGTTACGCTCAAATAAAACAGGATTCTTCTGCTCAGTGAATTCTGGCGATAGACAGGTGAATGCGCGTGAAGGTCAAAGTGTCCCCTGCAGGAATCGAACCTGCAACTAGCCCTTAGGAGGGGCTCGTTATATCCATTTAACTAAGGGGACGAGGCGGCACGAGTATAGCGTCATTTACACTTTGCGTTAAGCGCATCGCCGCCTGACTGCTCAAAGAGTCACCATTCAGGACGATTTTTTTGTCGATTTATCATCATTTTCCCGCGCTTTAAGCTCCGCTTTGCGTTTGTTCGACATGTCGTTACGGATTTGGGCATGGCTTAACAGCGCGAAGATAAACGTTCCGCCGCAGATGTTTCCTGCTAGTGTCGGTAAGGCGAACGGCCAGAAAAAGTCGCTCCAGTGAAGCGTACCGTTAAAGACCAGATACAGTATTTCTACGGTACCGACCACAATATGCGTGGTGTCAGCCAGCGCAATCAGCCAGGTCATCAATATAATCACAACAATTTTGGCGCTCCCTGCTGAAGGAAACATCCAGACCATCGTGGCGATAATCCAGCCAGAGATGATGGCATTAGAGAACATTTCGATCGGGGTGTTTTTCATCACATCCATGCCGATTTTTACAAATGCGTCCCGGGTGGGTTCATCAAAGATCGGCATGTACTCAAACGCCCAGGCCGCGATGCCCGTGCCGATGATATTACCCAGCAGGACGACGCTCCACAGACGCATCAATAAACCGAAATTGCCGAGGGTAGGGTTTTGCATCACCGGCAGAACGGCGGTCACCGTGTTTTCGGTAAACAGCTGCTGGCGGGCCATGATGACAATCACAAAGCCGAAGGTATAGCCGAGATTCTCCAGTAAAAAACCGCCCGGCACACCTTCCAGCTGAACATGAAATATCCCTTTGGCGAGAAGAGATGCGCCCATTGAGAGCCCTGCGGCGATAGCTGACCAGAAGAGGGCCATGGCATCGCGCTCCATCTCTTTTTCACCGTCCTGGCGTATATGCTCATGGATGGCCATCGCGCGGGAAGGGAGGCGATCTTCATCAATTTCTATTTTCTCGCCACGCGCTTTCTCCTCGCTTTCAATTTCAAGTTCCTCATCGCTCTCGCCAATTTTTTCTTCGTCCACTTCTTTCATATCTGCTCCCGGAGGTTGATCTTTCTGTTAAGCGTAGCGGCTTTTATCGGGATGCCTGTGGGGATGCTCTTAAATTGGCGGCAATGACAACAAAGGTGATACATCTCTTTCAAAGACATTATAAAATTGCCAGCGAAACGAATTCCAAAAGCCAGGCTATGCTGAGATCAGAGTCACGGTGATTACTGCCCGTAATTGTGCTCATAGACATCGGTAAACGTGCTGTTACAATCGCTTGCACGTTTACAGACGGAGCATCAACGGCTCCGTTACGGATGGCAATCAACGATAGCCATACTGAACAGGGAGATATTTATGAAACTTCGGCTGTCGGCGCTTGCGCTTGGCGCGACGATGCTTGTGGGCTGCGCCAGCTCCGGGGAGCAAACGGGACGCTCCGATCCTCTCGAAGGATTTAACCGCTCCATGTATAACTTCAACTACAACGTGCTGGACCCGTATGTGGTTCGCCCGGTGGCAGTAGCATGGCGCGATTATGTTCCACAGCCCGCGCGTAACGGGTTAAGTAATTTTACCAGCAACCTCAAAGAGCCTGCGGTAATGGTGAACTACTTCCTGCAGGGCGACCCGTATCAAGGGATGGTGCACTTTACCCGCTTCTTCCTGAACTCCATTCTGGGGATGGGCGGCTTTATTGACGTGGCAGGCATGGCGAATCCGAAACTGCAGCGTGAGCAGCCGCACCGTTTCGGCAGCACAATGGGACATTATGGCGTCGGGTACGGTCCGTACATGCAATTACCGTTCTACGGTAGTTTCACCCTTCGTGATGACGGCGGCGATATGGTTGATACGCTGTATCCGGTTCTGTCGTGGCTGACCTGGCCGCTGTCGGTGGGTAAATGGACGGTGGAAGGGATTGAAACCCGTGCGCAACTGCTCGACTCTGATGGCTTACTGCGCCAGTCTTCTGACCCGTATATTATGGTGCGAGAAGCGTACTTCCAGAATCATGACTTTATTGCTAACGGCGGTAAGCTGAAACCGGAAGAGAATCCAAACGCGAAGGCGATCGAGAACGAACTAAAAGATATCGATTCGGAGTAAATAAAAAAGGTGAGCAATGCTCACCTTTTTCAATTCCTGCGCGATTAGAACGCGTAGTTGAAGTTCATACCATACAGCCAGGCTTTACCTTCGGAAGAGAACTCATACGGGCCTTCTTTGAAGGAAACTTTTTGACCGTGCATATAAGAGATACCGGCGTCAATTGAGGCATCCTTGTTGAAGGCATAAGTAGCACCTGCACTCAGCCAGAAACGGTCCTGATCCGGAATAGAGATGGAGCGCTTGTCGGCAGGAACCGGGCTGTCATCGAAGGCAATACCGGTACGGAACGTCCAGTTATCATCCATATAGTAGGTTGTCCCCAGCGCGATGCGGTAAGCGTCGCGGAAGCTTTCATCTTTATAGAAGAGCGTGTCGCCTTTGCTGTTGGTTGCTTTCAGTTCCTGGAACTGACTCCAGCTGGTATAGGTTAGGCTATAATGAATTGCCCACTGCGGTGCCACTTTATTATAACCTGACAGTTCCCACATTTCCGGCAGGTGCAGGCTCAGAGAACCGCCAGTGGTACTACCGTTGGTACCCATCGGCAGGCCGAAGTTGCCGAGGATCTGGTTATAGGCAGAAGGCAGGCTGCTCTTATAATCGCCATCGAAATCGATTTTAACTTCGGAACGGTAGGTAAAGCCGTAACGGTTGTTTTTATCAAGTTCATACAGGATACCGGCGTTCCAGCCAAAGCCCCACTCATCGCCCTTCAGATAAGCGATCTGAGTGTCTGCTGGGATACCCGCAACTTGACGCGCCAGGGCAGGCGGCAGTGCACCTGAGCCAGCAACAACTTTGCCCAGGTCGCCCGCGTAACGTTCGATTTTCGCTTTGGCATACACAGCATCAAAGCCAACGCCGAAGCTCCAGTGGCTATCCAGACGGTAAGCACCGCTGAGGTTTAGGTTCAGGGTTTCCAGATCGGTTTTACCGCCAAATGCCCCTGCGGCATAGTTATCACCAAACTCGGTCGCTAAACCGTAGTTAGAGGTCACGGAGGCACCCCAACCAAACTGGTCGTTAATAGGCGCCACGAAATGCATGTTTGGCACCCACGCCGTTGGCGCGATGTTATCTGAATTCAGACTGGCACCGGTAGGTGAACGGCCCGTAATATCAACGCCCGGATCAACGAAAATCGCACCGGCAGAGAAGGTCGGACGATCAAACATCATGATCAATGCGGGGTTACGACTTGCGTTACCCGCATCATCAGCGATAGCGCCTTCCCCTGAATACGCGCGGCCAAGGCCAGAGGAAGAAAATTCGTTTAACTGAAAGCCCGCTGACCATGCGGAAGTGGAGACGAGTGCCACTGCGACTGCCAGCGCAGTCTTGTTGAACAGGGTTTTCTGGCTCATGACCATAACCTCATTGAGTTATTTTTATTCAATAATTGTTACATACCGTAACAGGAGCGCGAAGTGTAGGGTCTGAGGTATGACAGACAAATCAGACCAGTGGCCAGAGTATAGGTCCGACCAGCCTGAATGTTGCAAGTTTGTTTATTAATATTTTCAAACATGTTTCGTGAAACGAGATCTGGTTGGCAAAATTGTGACCATCGCGACTCACCCAAAAGGGTGGTTTTTGTTTTAGATCATTTTTTAGTGTGATATTGGTCACTTATCCGATTTTGCGCCATTAACGGCTGGAGAGAGCCCGCGCCGGGGCGTAAAATATCAGCATCGTGTTTATCTCGCGCGCTGCGCGAATACAGAGGAAATTGAGCTATGAGTAAATGCAGTGCTGATGAAACCCCGGTTTGCTGCTGTATGGATGTTGGCACCATCATGGACAACTCCGATTGCACCGCGTCTTACAGCCGTGTGTTCACCAACCGCGCCGAAGCGGAAGAGACCCTGGCCGCGCTGAGCAAGCGTGCGCGTGATGTTGAATCCGAGCCGTGTGAAATCAAGTCGACCTTTACCGAAGTGGAAGGCGGCGTGAAGCTGGATATCGACTTTGTTTTTGCCTGCGAAGCTGAAACGCTGATTTTCCAGCTGGGTCTGCGTTAATTTCAGCGGCCTGATGCCCTCACTCCGACCCTCTCCCACGGGAGAGGGCGCAAGCATTAAAAACGGTAACCTACGGGTTACCGTTTTGCTTTTACCTTGCGCACCCGGCAACATACCGCACAAATGCCCCTGCCATGCAGGGGCATTTTCTTTTTCTTCTCTGTGTTTTAGCTCGCACTTTTTCGTTTCCCCGATTGGCTGAATGTAAAAAAATGGTTAAGACTATTATCAGGTCAGACCACTTAGTGTTTGCGAATATTTTTTTACAGGGGAGTGTTATGAGTCAGGCATTACCGCTTATTACCCGTCAGGGCGATCGCATTGCCATAGTCAGTGGATTGCGCACGCCATTTGCGCGTCAGGCAACGGCGTTTCATGGCATACCGGCCGTCGACCTGGGGAAAATGGTAGTGGGGGAGATGCTGGCTCGCAGCGAAATTCCGCCGGAGGTCATCGAACAGCTGGTCTTCGGCCAGGTCGTGCAGATGCCTGAAGCCCCCAACATTGCGCGGGAAATCGTCCTCGGTACCGGGATGAATGTTCATACCGACGCCTACAGCGTCAGCCGCGCCTGCGCAACCAGTTTCCAGGCCGTGGCTAACGTCGCCGAAAGCCTGATGGCGGGCACCATTCGCGCCGGGATAGCGGGGGGAGCGGACTCCTCTTCGGTACTGCCAATTGGGGTCAGTAAAAAGCTGGCGCGCATCCTGGTGGATGCCAACAAAGCCCGCACGACGGGTCAGAAGCTCAAACTCTTCTCGCGTTTACGTCTGCGCGACCTGATGCCTGTACCTCCTGCCGTCGCTGAATACTCCACCGGCCTGCGCATGGGCGACACCGCCGAGCAGATGGCCAAAACCTACGGCATTACTCGTGAACAGCAGGATGCGCTGGCGCATCGTTCACATCAGCTTGCGGCAAAAGCCTGGTCGGAAGGCAAGCTGACCGATGAGGTCATGACCGCCTATATTCCGCCCTATCGCGAACCGCTTGCGGAAGATAACAATATTCGTGGCACGTCAACGCTGGCGGATTACGCCAAACTGCGCCCGGCGTTTGACCGCAAGCACGGCACCGTGACGGCGGCGAACAGTACGCCGCTGACGGACGGGGCTGCCGCCGTGATCCTGATGACCGAATCCCGTGCGAAAGAGCTGGGCATTACTCCCCTGGGCTATTTACGCAGCTACGCCTTCACCGCCATTGACGTCTGGCAGGACATGCTGTTAGGTCCGGCATGGTCCACGCCGCTGGCGCTGGATCGCGCGGGACTGACGCTGGCTGATTTAACCCTGATTGATATGCACGAAGCGTTTGCCGCGCAAACCCTGGCAAACGTCCAGCTGCTGGCAAGCGAGCGTTTCGCACGTGATGTGCTGGGTCGCGCGCATGCCACGGGCGAAGTGGATCAGAGTAAATTCAACGTGCTGGGCGGCTCTATCGCCTACGGTCATCCGTTTGCCGCTACAGGTGCGAGGATGATCACGCAAACATTATATGAACTCCGTCGCCGTGGCGGCGGGTTTGGCCTTGTTACCGCCTGTGCGGCGGGCGGCCTTGGCGCAGCAATGGTTCTGGAGGCTGAATAATGGATATGCCCTCTGCATTTAATCTGACGGTTCGCCTCGATAACGTGGCCGTTATCACTATTGATGTGCCTGATGAAAAGATGAATACCCTGAAGGCCGAATTTGGCGTTCAGGTGCGCGCGATGCTAAAGCAGATCCGCGAGAACAAAGCCATTCGCGGCCTGGTGTTTATCTCTGCCAAACCCGACAACTTTATCGCCGGGGCGGATATCAACATGATTGCCCGGGCGCAAAGCGCGCTGGAAGCCGAAGAGCTGGCGCGTCAGGGCCAGCAGGTGATGTCGGAGATCAACAGTCTCCCAATCCCGGTCATCGCAGCGATCCACGGTGCGTGTCTGGGCGGTGGGCTGGAGCTGGCGCTGGCCTGCCACAGCCGCATCTGTACTGACGATGCGAAAACCATTCTGGGCCTGCCGGAAGTGCAGCTGGGCCTGCTGCCAGGTTCTGGCGGAACGCAGCGTCTGCCGCGGCTGGTGGGCGTCAGCACGGCGCTGGAGATGATCTTAACCGGTAAACAGCTGCGTGCCCGTCAGGCGCTGAAAGCCGGTCTGGTCGATGACGTCGTGCCGCAGTCCATTTTGCTGGAGGCCGCCGTTGAGCTTGCGCTGAAAGGGCGTCAGGCAAAACGTCCTCTGCCGGTTCGCGAGCGCGTGCTGGCCGGTCCGCTGGGGAGAACGCTCCTGTTCAATATGGTGGGCAAAAAGACCGAACAAAAAACCAAAGGCAATTACCCGGCGGCAAAGCAGATCCTCGACGTGATCGAAACCGGGCTGTCGCAGGGCAGCAGCAGCGGCTTTGCCGCGGAGGCCAAAGCCTTTGGTGAACTGGCGATGACGCCGCAGTCACAGGCATTGCGCAGCATCTTCTTCGCCAGCACTGACGTCAAAAAAGATCCCGGCAGCAAGGCGGAGCCTGCGCCTCTGCGTGCCATTGGCGTACTGGGTGGGGGGCTCATGGGCGGCGGTATCGCTTTTGTTACCGCCAGCAAAGGCAAATTGCCGGTACGCATCAAAGACATTAACCCTAAGGGAATCAACCACGCGCTGCAGTACAGCTGGCAGAACCTTGATCAAAAGGTCAAACGCCGCCATATCAAGGCAAGCGAGCGTGATAAAACCCTGGCGACGATCTCCGGTACGACGGATTACAGCGGTTTTGCGCACCGCGATCTGGTGATTGAAGCCGTGTTTGAGGATCTGGCCCTTAAGCAGCAGATGGTGGCAGACGTTGAGCAGCATTGCGCCCCGCATACCATTTTTGCCTCTAACACGTCGTCATTACCGATTGGCGATATCGCGGCGAAAGCCGCACGTCCGGAGCAGGTGATCGGGCTGCACTTCTTTAGCCCGGTAGAAAAAATGCCGCTGGTGGAAGTTATTCCACACGCGACCACCAGTCCGCAAACCATCGCCACGGTAGTCAAACTTGCGAAGAAGCAGGGTAAAACGCCGATCGTGGTCGCAGATAAAGCCGGCTTCTACGTCAACCGTATTCTGGCGCCCTATATTAATGAAGCCATGCGGCTGCTGACGGAAGGCGAGAAGATCGAGCACGTCGACGAGGCGCTGGTAAAGTTTGGTTTCCCCGTTGGCCCAATCCAACTTTTGGATGAGGTGGGAATAGACACCGGCACTAAAATTATACCTGTGCTGGAGGAGGCTTATGGCGATCGTTTTAGCCCGCCTGCAAACATTGTTTCTGCAATTTTGAAGGACGATCGCAAAGGCAGAAAAAATGAACGCGGTTTCTATCTTTACGGCGCGAAAGGGCGTAAAAGCAAGAAACAGGTCGACCCTTCGGTTTATGGGCTTATTTCGACCACCGGTCAGGGAAAACTGTCTGCCGTTCAGTGCGCTGAACGTTGCGTGATGATGATGCTCAATGAAGCGGCGCGCTGCTTTGGTGAGCAGGTAATCAAGAGCGCACGCGATGGCGACATCGGCGCGGTATTTGGTATTGGTTTTCCGCCGTTCCTTGGCGGCCCGTTCCGCTACATGGATACACTCGGCGCGGGTGAAGTGGTTGCCATTTTGCAACGTCTGGCCTCGCAATATGGCCCACGGTTTACACCGTGTGACGAATTATTGCAGATGGCGGAACGGGGCCAGACATTTTGGCCTGCACGGGAAACTGATTTCGTAAACTGAAGTCAAAGAAGGGTAAATCCTGAGGTGAATGAACCTGTTCTGGCGATTTTGTAAACAGAGATTGACTATACTTACGCCATTGAGGTAAAAAACAGCGTTTCATTCGGTGAATGGATAAGGCACAATGCCGGCCACCATATCGTTATCACAGCCAATAGGGGCTGTGAATAAAGGTATTGGTGATTCTGGTTAACAAAAGCGGTGCAATATGCAAGTTTTTATCATGCGTCACGGCGACGCGGCACTCGATGCCGCCAGTGACTCAGTACGTCCTTTAACCGTCTGTGGCTGCGACGAATCCCGTCTGATGGCAACCTGGCTTAAAGGTCAAAAAGTGGACATTGAACGCGTTCTTGTGAGTCCGTTCCTGCGTGCAGAACAGACGCTGGATGTGGTAGGGGAGTGTATGAACCTGCCGTCCAGTGTGGATGTTCTCCCCGAACTGACACCATGCGGTGATGTCGGCCTTGTCAGCGCTTATCTTCAGGCGCTGTGCAATGAAGGTGTCGCTTCCGCACTGGTCATTTCCCACCTGCCGCTGGTCGGCTATCTGGTATCTGAGCTGTGCCCGGGCGAAACGCCGCCTATGTTCACCACTTCCGCGATTGCCAACGTCACCCTCGACGAAACCGGCAAAGGGGTCTTCAACTGGCAAATGAGCCCGTGCAACCTGAAGATGGCAAAAGCGATCTGACGTGACGTGTGACAGGGCGGGGTGCTATATCTTTCCCGCCCTTCTGTCAGGGCAACTCTGGCGGCTGCCACTCCTCAACTTCAATCAACACCAGCAAGGCGGCATCTCCGCCATACTCTTTCGGTGCCTGATGAAACGCCATTACGTGTGGGTGCTGAGCCAGCCACAGCGGCGTTTGTTGCTTGAGAATATGTTTCCCGTGGCCATGCATCACGCAGGCGCAAAAAACATGTTCGCGGCGACAGGCGGCAATCAACGCCCCCAGCTCCTGTTTCGCCTGCATTTGCGTTAAGCCGTGCAGATCCAGAAACAGCTCCGGCGAATAATCTCCCCGGCGTAACTTTTTCAGTTCGAAATGGCTGACGTCCTCGCGCACGTATTTCACCGCGCCCTGGGTATTAAGCAGCGGCTGAAACTCGTCTGAAAAGTAGTGGCTGTTATCGGCCTGCTCCTGCAGCAGCCGTTTGACCGGGACTTCGCTGATTTTTTTACGCTGCGGGCGATGAACAATCGTGTCCTGCGCGATTTTCCGCGTCCCGGTCATCAGCTGTCGGAAGAGCGCCTGATCCTCCTCGCTGAGCGATGTTTTCTTTTTCATTCGTCATTCTCATCTCGTATTTCCGATAGTGTACCCGACTAAACGCATTTTTTAACCTCAAGCGGTACGCGTCATTGCTGATTTATCGCCGTCTTCATGGCAAACTAGCCGCCGAAAATTATGCGAGCATGCCCTGGAGGAAAGAGTGGATAAAATATTTGTCGATGAAGCAGTAAACGAGCTGCATACCATACAGGACATGTTGCGCTGGTCGGTTAGCCGCTTCAGCGCCGCCAATATCTGGTACGGACACGGTACCGACAACCCGTGGGATGAAGCCGTGCAGCTGGTGCTGCCGTCCCTCTACCTGCCGCTGGATATTCCGGAAGACATGCGCACCGCGCGCCTGACCTCGAGCGAAAAACACCGCATCGTTGAGCGCGTAATCCGTCGCGTGAACGAGCGTATTCCGGTCGCCTATCTGACCAACAAAGCCTGGTTCTGCGGCCACGAGTTCTATGTCGATGAACGCGTGCTGGTGCCGCGCTCGCCGATTGGTGAGCTGATCAACAACCACTTTGACGGCCTGATCGGCCATCAGCCGCAGCACATTCTGGATATGTGTACCGGGAGCGGCTGTATCGCCATTGCCTGCGCTTACGCCTTCCCGGAAGCGGAAGTGGACGCGGTTGATATCTCCACCGACGCGCTGGCCGTGACCGAGCACAACATTGAAGAGCACGGCCTGATCCATCACGTTACGCCAATTCGCTCTGACCTGTTCCGCGATCTGCCGACGCTGCAGTACGATCTGATCGTCACCAATCCGCCGTACGTCGATGCGGAAGACATGTCCGATCTGCCGAACGAATACCGCCACGAGCCGGAGCTGGGTCTGGCGTCAGGCTCTGACGGCCTGAAGCTGACCCGCCGCATTCTGGCCTGCGCGCCGGATTATCTGACCGACGACGGCGTTCTGATTTGTGAAGTGGGCAACAGCATGGTACATCTGATAGAGCAGTATCCGGATGTGCCGTTCACCTGGCTTGAGTTCGACAACGGCGGTGACGGCGTCTTTATGCTGACCAAAGCGCAGCTGCTCGACGCGCGCGAACACTTCAGCATCTATAAAGATTAATCCAGCGGGCTTCGGCCCGTTTCACAACGCTCAAACACAAACAACAACATCGGAGCCGTGATGGCAGGAAACAGTATTGGACAGGTATTCCGCGTGACCACCTTTGGCGAGTCGCACGGGCTGGCGCTGGGCTGTATCGTTGATGGCGTACCGCCAGGCATCGAACTGACCGAAGCCGATTTGCAGCACGACCTCGACCGTCGTCGTCCGGGCACCTCTCGCTACACCACGCAGCGTCGCGAGCCAGACCAGGTCAAAATTCTCTCCGGCGTCTTTGAAGGACGCACTACAGGCACCAGCATTGGTCTGCTGATTGAAAACACCGATCAGCGCTCCCAGGACTACGGCGCCATCAAGGACGTGTTCCGTCCAGGCCATGCCGACTACACCTACGAACAAAAGTACGGCTTCCGCGACTATCGCGGCGGCGGACGTTCCTCCGCGCGTGAAACCGCGATGCGCGTGGCGGCTGGCGCCATTGCTAAGAAATACCTGCAGCAGAAATTTGGCATCGTGATCCGCGGCTGTCTGACCCAGATGGGCGACATTCCGCTGGCGATCAAAGACTGGGATCAGGTCGAGCAAAACCCGTTCTTCTGTGCGGATGCCGACAAGCTGGACGCGCTGGACGAACTGATGCGCGGTCTGAAAAAAGAGGGCGACTCCATTGGGGCGAAAGTCTCCGTCGTGGCCGACGGCGTCCCGCCAGGCTGGGGCGAGCCGGTATTTGACCGTCTCGATGCCGACATCGCGCACGCGCTGATGAGCATCAACGCGGTGAAGGGCGTTGAGATTGGCGACGGTTTTGACGTGGTATCCCTGCGCGGCAGCCAGAATCGCGACGAAATCACGAAAGCGGGCTTCCAGAGCAACCACGCGGGCGGCATTCTGGGCGGGATCAGCAGCGGGCAGCAGATTATTGCCAATATCGCGCTGAAACCAACTTCAAGCATTACCGTGCCGGGCCACACGATTAACCGCGATGGCGAAGAAGTTGAGATGATCACTAAAGGACGTCACGATCCGTGCGTGGGGATCCGCGCGGTGCCGATCGCAGAAGCGATGCTGGCGATCGTGCTGATGGATCACTTCCTGCGCCAGCGCGCGCAGAATGCGGATGTGACGACCACCATTCCACGCTGGTAAACATGAAAAAAACCGCAATTGCTCTGCTGGCGCTGCTTGCCAGTGGAGCCAGTCTGGCCGCCACGCCGTGGCAAAAAATCACCCATCCGGTGGCGGGGAGCGCGCAGTCCATCGGCGCCTTTTCTAACGGCTGTATCGTGGGGGCTCAGGAACTTCCGCTGCAATCGGATACCTATCAGGTGATGCGTACCGACCAGCGTCGTTACTTCGGCCACCCGGATCTGGTGCTGTTCATCCAGCGGCTGGGAAACCAGGTGCATAATCTGGGGCTGGGCACGATGCTGATCGGCGATATGGGGATGCCTGCGGGCGGGCGTTTTAACGGTGGACACGCCAGTCACCAGACCGGACTGGATGTCGATATATTCCTGCAGCTGCCTAAAGCGCGCTGGAGTTCAGCCCAGTTGCTGAAACCGCAGGCGCTGGATCTGGTGTCGAGCGACGGTAAGCGCGTTGTGCCCTCACTGTGGACGCCGGATATCTTCAGCCTGATTAAGCTGGCGGCAAAAGATAACGACGTTACGCGGATCTTCGTCAACCCGGCTATCAAGCAACAGCTCTGCCTCGATGAGGGAACCGATCGCGACTGGTTGCGCAAAGTGCGCCCGTGGTTCCAGCATCGTGCGCACATGCACGTTCGTCTGCGCTGCCCGGCGAATAGCCTGGAATGCGAAGATCAGCCGCTACCGCCGCCAGGCGATGGCTGTGGTGCGGAACTGCAAAGCTGGTTTGAACCGGCAAAACCTGGAACCTCTAAGCCTGAGAAGAAGACACCGCCTCCGTTGCCGCCTTCCTGCCAGGCGCTACTGGATGAGCATGTACTTTAATGGATAATTTCGTCGATCTGTTTATGGTGTCACCGCTGCTGCTGGTGGTGTTGTTCTTTGTGGCTATGCTGGCCGGTTTTATTGATGCCCTTGCGGGCGGCGGCGGGCTATTAACCGTACCCGCGCTGCTGGCGGCGGGCATGAGCCCGGCGCAAGCGCTTGCCACTAACAAGCTACAGGCCTGCGGAGGCTCGCTTTCGGCGTCGCTCTATTTTATCCGCCGCAAGGTGGTGAACCTGGCCGACCAGAAGCTCAATATCCTGATGACCTTTATCGGTTCCACGTCGGGCGCGCTGCTGGTGCAGCACGTGCAGTCGGATATTTTGCGCCAGATCCTGCCGGTTCTGGTTATCTGTATCGGTCTCTACTTCCTGCTGATGCCGAAGCTCGGCGAGGAAGACCGTCAGCGTCGTCTGCACGGCCTGCCGTTTGCGCTGATTGCCGGGGGCTGCGTCGGTTTTTACGACGGTTTCTTCGGCCCGGGGGCAGGCTCGTTTTACGCGCTGGCGTTCGTGACGCTGGCCGGGTTTAACCTCGCCAAATCTACCGCCCATGCCAAAGTGCTCAACGCGACCTCGAACGTCGGCGGCCTGCTGCTGTTTATCATTGGCGGCAAGGTTATCTGGGCAACCGGGTTTGTGATGATGGCAGGGCAGTTCCTGGGCGCGCGCGCAGGCTCGCGTCTGGTATTAAGCAAAGGGCAAAAGCTGATCCGTCCGATGATCGTTATCGTCTCGGCCGTGATGAGCGCCAAACTTCTTTATGACAGCCATGGACAGGAGATCCTCACCTGGTTGGGGATGCACTAATGAACAGTACGCATAAATATGAACAGCTGATTGAGATCTTTGACGGCTGTTTTGCTGACGATTTTAATACCCGTCTGATTAAAGGCGACGACGAACCGATCTATCTTCCTGCTGATGACGAGGTTCCGTATAACCGCATCGTCTTTGCCCACGGCTTTTACGCCAGCGGTTTGCACGAAATTTCGCACTGGTGCATCGCCGGAAAAGCGCGTCGCGAACTGGTGGACTTCGGTTACTGGTATTGCCCGGACGGGCGAGACGCCGCGACGCAGGGGCAGTTTGAGGATGTGGAAGTGAAGCCGCAGGCGCTGGAATGGCTGTTCTGCGTGGCGGCGGGTTTCCCGTTCAACGTCAGCTGCGACAACCTCGAAGGCGACTTCGAGCCAGACCGTATTGTCTTCCAGCGCCGCGTGCATGCGCAGGTGATGGAATACCTTGAGAAAGGCATCCCGGCACGTCCGGCGCGCCTGATCGAGGCCTTACAGAATTATTACCACACGCCGGCGATTGCGGCGGAAAGCTTCCCTTGGCCGGAAGATCTTTAACAGAGGAAAGAAGATGATCGCAGAATTTGAATCACGCATTCTGGCGTTAATTGATGACATGGTGGAACACGCCAGCGATGATGAGCTGTTCGCCAGCGGTTATCTGCGTGGTCACCTGACGCTCGCGGTAGCCGAGCTGGAAGCAGGTGACGATCACTCTGCCGACGCTGTTCATGAGGAAGTGACCCGCAGTCTGGAGAAAGCCATTCAGGCCGGGGAGCTCTCTCCGCGGGACCAGTCACTGGTGCTGGGCATGTGGGACAACCTGTTCCAGCAGGCTAAACGCTAAGTCATTGTTTTTCGCCCGGTGGCGCTGCGCTTACCGGGCCTACTAATTTTCCCTCTCCCTGTGGGAGAGGGTTAGGGTGAGGGCACCAGGCCGCACCTTACTTAACCATTTTCCCCTTCAGCAGTTTCCTTACCCACAAGCGATTCGGATTCAGTCCCGCAAGCGTAACCCTGTCCAGCGGAATTGGCTCGTCGCTCATTTGCGCGGCTAATACTTCAGCCAGCAGCGGCGCAGAGCACAGCCCACGGGAACCCAACCCGCCCAGCATAAACAGCTCCGGATACACCGGTGCGGCCACCGCCGTTTCCTTGTTTTCAGCCAGATCTTCATAGGCCGCAAGCGTCGCGTCATAGTCCGGCGCGTTGCCCGCCATCGGCAGATGATCGCGGGTGGCACAGCGCACGCCGCAGCGCGCGTCACCCTCGCTGACGTCAACCTCTTTCGCCCACGTCGCATCCGGGAAACAGTCAATCAGGCGCTGGCGGTTTTGCGCCTGATCCGCTTCGCTATAGCGCATATCCGTTTCGCCACGATGATAGCTGGCCCCGATGCAGTGATGGCCGTTAGACGGATTTTGCGGCGTCAGATAGCCGTCATAGCACAGCACCTGGCGCAGTTTGCCGAGCGCAGGCGCGGTGGGGATATGGCTTACCTGGCCGCCGACCGGATAAACCGGCAACGCTGCCGTCTGGATAAACTGGCTGATGTGATGCCCGTTGGCCAGCACAACGCTGGCATGGCTCGCCTCCTTGCCATCAGCAAAACGCAGAGCCCAGCGTTCTGTCCGGGTGAGCGATTCCACCTTGTGGGCATAGTGCAGCGTCAGCCCGCGCGACTGCGCCAGGGCTATGACCGCCGCGGTCAGTTCGGCCGGGCACAGCCAGCCGCCGAGCGGGTACTGAATGCCCCCACACTCGGTTTCCACGCCAGCGGTGTCCGCCACCTCTTGCGCGCTTACCGCGCGGGCAATTTCTTCCGGCAGGCCCAGCGACAGCATCTGCGCGATCTTCTGCTGGCTCTTCTCATCCCAGCCGAGCTGCGTCACGCCACACCAGTCGTGGTCGAATGCCACTGGCAGCGCGTCGTACAGGCGGCGGGCGAAGGTAAAGGCTGCCGGGAAAAACTGGAACAGGGCCGGATCGTGTGCGCTTAAAAGCGGATAGAGCGCCCCCTGACGGTTGCCGGATGCGCCGCTGGCGGGCGCGTCGTCAGCGCAGTAGAGCGTCACCTGCCAGCCACGCTGGAGAAGGGCGAGCGAGAGCAGGGCGCTGGCGATCCCGCCGCCAACGATCGCCACGTCGCGCGATGCGCTGGCGCGGCGCGCAAACCAGGGCGTCTGAGCGGGGATCTCCAGCGTCTGCTCCATCCTGCCGACCAGCATGTCGCGCTTGCGGCCAAAGCCTTTGGTCTTCTGCATGGTAAAGCCCGCCTCCTGCAGCCCACGGCGGACAAAGCCCGCCGAGGTGAAGGTGGCAAGGGTAGCCCCAGGGCGCGCCAGCCGCGCCATCGCGTTAAACAGATGCTGGCTCCACATGTCCGGGTTTTTGGCAGGGGCAAAACCGTCCAGAAACCACGCGTCGACCTTCTGATTCATCGAATCATCGAGCCTGTCGGTCAGGTCGTTGATGTCGCCGAGCCATAGGTCCAGCGTGACGCGTCCACCGTCCAGAATCAGACGGTGACAGCCGCCGATGTGGGGCGGCCACTGCGCCTGAAGCTGTTCTGCCCAGGGCGCAAGCTCCGGCCAGCGCTGGTGGGCAAGCCGCAGATCGTGCGCGGTGAGCGGGAATTTTTCGAAACTGATGAAATGTAATCTTTGTAGCGTAGCCTCAGGGTGAGCAGCGTGGAACTGATTAAACGCCTGCCAGAGGGTTAAAAAATTCAGACCGGTGCCGAATCCACTTTCCGCGACCACAAACAGGCTCCGCGGGTGCGCCGGGAAGCGGGTGCTGAGCTGGTTTCCGTCGAGGAAAACATAGCGAGTTTCTTCGAGTCCGTTATCATTAGAAAAATAGACGTCATCAAAATCTCGGGAAACAGGTGTACCCTCAGCGTTGAATTCGAGGTTGGCGGGTTGTATAGCGTTTTGTTTCACGTAAGTTACTCGTCTGACAGGCAGTGGCACGATCTTAACGATGTGAGTCCATCGGTGCAAATTTCCGCAGAAAATGTCTGATCGGACTTGTTCGGCGTACAAGTGTACGCTATTGTGCGACTCGAAACTTACTATAGTGCGACTTACAGAGGTATTGAATGAAACGTGCAGTGATTACTGGCCTGGGCATTGTTTCCAGCATCGGTAATAACCAGCAGGAAGTCCTGGCATCTCTGCGTGAAGGACGCTCCGGGATCACTTTCTCTGAAGAGTTTAAAGATTCAGGTATGCGTAGCCACGTATGGGGTAACGTCAAACTGGACACCACCGGTTTGATCGACCGCAAAGTGGTTCGTTTCATGAACGATGCCTCTATTTATGCTTATCTCTCCATGCAGGAAGCGATCAAAGATTCCGGCCTGAGTGAAGAGGTTTATCAGAACAACCCGCGCGTGGGTCTGATCGCCGGTTCCGGCGGCTCATCTAAAGCGCAGGTATTCGGTGCTGACGCAATGCGTAGCCCGCGTGGTCTGAAAGCGGTAGGTCCGTACGTGGTCACGAAAGCCATGGGTTCTGCGGTTTCCGCGTGCCTGGCGACCCCGTTCAAAATCCACGGTGTGAACTACTCCATCAGCTCCGCGTGTGCGACCTCCGCACACTGTATCGGTAACGCTGTTGAGCAGATCCAGCTGGGTAAGCAGGACATCGTATTTGCTGGCGGCGGCGAAGAGCTGGGCTGGGAAATGGCCTGTGAATTCGACGCGATGGGCGCACTGTCCACCAAGTACAATGAGACCCCGGACAAAGCCTCCCGTACCTACGATGCGCACCGTGACGGTTTCGTTATCGCAGGCGGCGGCGGTATGGTTGTGGTTGAAGAGCTGGAGCACGCTCTGGCACGTGGCGCGCACATCTATGCTGAGATCGTGGGCTACGGCGCAACGTCCGACGGCGCCGACATGGTTGCGCCATCCGGCGAAGGTGCGGTGCGCTGCATGAAGATGGCGATGCACGGCGTTGACACCCCAATCGACTACCTGAACTCTCATGGTACTTCTACGCCGGTAGGCGACGTGAAAGAGCTGGGTGCGATCCGTGAAGTCTTCGGCGACAACAGCCCGGCAATCTCCGCGACCAAAGCCATGACCGGTCACTCTCTGGGTGCGGCTGGCGTACAGGAAGCGATCTACTCTCTGCTGATGCTGGAAAACGGCTTTATCGCGCCAAGCATCAACATCGAAGAGATGGACGAGCAGGCTGCTGGCCTGAACATCGTGACCAAACCAACGGACGCGACGCTGACTACCGTCATGTCCAACAGCTTCGGTTTCGGCGGCACCAACGCCACGCTGGTCATGCGTAAGCTGAAAGCATAAGTTTTATGTTTGATTCGAAAGGGGAGCCATAAGGCTCCCTTTTTTATGCATTGACAAGCGGCTGATCTCACAGGCAAACTTCACCACTCAACATTATCCTCACGATAATGCGTAAGCGTTTAACGTCAACCAACGCACCTTAATCCTGATAATCAGGTAGAGGGGGCGTGGCATTTCCCCGCCTTACTCTTCATTTCGGAGTAAAGCATGACTGCAGTAACTCAAACAGAAACAACCCCTTCAGCGAACGTCTCGCTGTTCCGTATCGCCTTTGCGGTATTCCTGACCTATATGACCGTTGGCCTGCCGCTGCCGGTGATCCCGCTGTTCGTTCATCAGGAGCTGGGCTATGGCAACACCATGGTCGGCATTGCCGTGGGCATTCAGTTTTTAGCCACGGTATTAACCCGCGGCTACGCCGGACGTCTGGCGGACCAGCACGGTGCCAAACGCTCGGCGCTGCAGGGGATGTTTGCCTGTGGGCTGGCGGGCGGCGCATGGCTGCTGGCGGCTCTATTGCCGGTCGATGCCGCGTATAAATTTGCGCTGCTGGTGCTGGGCCGTTTAATTCTGGGCTTTGGTGAAAGCCAGCTGCTGACCGGCACCCTGACCTGGGGAATGGGGCTGGTGGGGCCAGCACGTTCCGGCAAGGTGATGTCCTGGAACGGCATGGCCATCTACGGCGCGCTGGCCGCCGGGGCACCGCTTGGTCTGCTGATCAACAGCCAGTTCGGTTTTGCGGCGCTGGCTGCCACCACCATGGCGCTGCCGCTGGTGGCATGGGCGTTTAACGGCTCGGTGCGTAAGGTGCCCGCGCACAAAGGCGAGCGTCCTTCCCTGTGGAGCGTGGTCGGCCAAATCTGGCAGCCGGGCCTGGGCCTGGCGCTGCAGGGCGTGGGTTTTGCGGTGATTGGGACGTTCGTCTCGCTCTATTTTATGAGCCGCGGCTGGGCAATGGCCGGTTTTACGCTTACCGCGTTTGGCGGCGCGTTTGTGCTGATGCGCGTCTTCTTCGGCTGGATGCCGGATCGCTTTGGCGGCGTGAAGGTGGCGGTGGCGTCGCTGGTCATTGAAACCATCGGTCTTCTGCTGTTGTGGAATGCACCCGTGGCATCCGTTGCGCTGCTTGGTGCGGCGCTGACCGGCTGCGGCTGTTCTCTGATCTTCCCGGCGCTGGGCGTTGAAGTGGTGAAGCGCGTGGCTCCGCAGGTGCGCGGGACGGCGCTCGGCGGCTATGCGGCGTTTCAGGATATCTCATACGGAGTAACCGGGCCGCTGGCCGGGGTGTTAGCCACCTCGTTTGGCTATCCGTCCGTCTTCCTGGCCGGTGCGGTTTCCGCGGGGGTGGGGATCGTGGTGACGCTGGTGGCGTTTCGCAGAACGTGAGTCGTTGTTGCCGGGTGGCGCTGCGCTTACCCGGCCTACGGTTCAAGCCGTTGTAGGCCCGGTAAGCGCAGCGCCACCGGGCAAAATATCAGGCAACCAGCCAGAAAATCGCCAGCGCAATCAGTAATGCAATAAACACCAATCCCGGACGCGCAGAAAGTGTTCTGAAGGTCTCCACGACCGGCGCAAACAGCGGGCTGTAGATCGGCTGAATATTTCTCACCTCTGGTACGCCGCCTTCGCGCTCGGCGCGGCGAACAAAGATCTGGTTGAGCAGATCCTGCACCTGCGCGGTAGTCAGTACCGTTTGCGGCGTGGCCTGCCAGTTCTGTTGGGCATAATCCCGAATCACCTCGAACTCGTGCGGCTCAAGCGGCTGTTTCAGCGCGGCCTGCACAGTATGCAGGGTAGGGGCGCTCTGGGTGCTGAGCGTCTGGCGTGCCTGGAGCCAGGTCACCAGATGGGTAAACTGTTTGGCCGGGATCAGCTCGCCTGCCTTCACGCCCGACAGCTCCAGCATGGATTGCCAGATAAGCTTCGTCGGTTCGCCGGTGGCCGCGGCCAGCTTCGTCACCATCTGCTTGAGCGTATTGTGCTCGGCGGGCAGTAGCGGGCGCTCGGTCGCCGGGCGCACCTGCGGCTGCGGAATCGACAGCTCATTGTTCTGCAGCAGCGTCAGCACGGTTTTGAGCTGGTCGGGCGTCAGTTGGCCCAGCGCGGTCTGACCATACTGCTGGCGAATAAAATCACTCACCGCCTGGCGGTTATTTCCCTGGCCCAGCAGCTCCGTCAGCTGAGAAACAATCTGGCGCGTGGTGTGGTTCTGCTGCGCGGTTGTAATACGCTGGTTCAGATTTTGCTCGGCAGCGGGGAAATGGCGCGACTGCAGCGGTGCGTCGTTCCTCACGCCTAAATCATGCTTCACCCCGGCCCAGACTTCCGCGTTTTGCTGCGAAGTCAGCGCAATCAGGCGCGTGATCAGTCGCTCCAGCACGGTGCGCTGTTGCGTGGATAGCGGTTGTTCACCGGCAACGTTTGGCGTGACGGGGCCTTCACCCGGAGGGCGTGGCGGCGTACCTGAAATGGGCTGCATCGTCAAAAATCCTTAAAGTCAAAACTCAGCGTAAACCTGGCAGACGTATATGCCTGGCGGCCAGATTATGGCACACTTGGCAGGTTTTCTTCCTCTCAAACAGGTACTCAGACGTGAAAATCCTCGTTGATGAAAATATGCCTTACGCCCGTGAGCTGTTTAGCCGCCTGGGTAACGTTAAGGCTGTTCCTGGTCGCCCGATCCCGGTCAACGAACTGGACGATGCCGACGCCCTGATGGTGCGCTCGGTGACCAAAGTAAATGAGGCGTTGCTCGCCGGTAAGGCGATTAAGTTCGTTGGGACCGCAACGGCAGGGACCGATCATGTGGATGATAAATGGCTGAAGCAGGCCGGAATCGGTTTCTCCGCCGCGCCGGGCTGTAACGCGATTGCCGTCGTGGAATACGTTTTCTCCTCGCTGCTGATGCTGGCCGAGCGCGACGGGTTTGCGCTGAAAGACCGCACCGTGGGGATTGTCGGCGTGGGTAACGTCGGCGGACGCCTGCAAAAGCGCCTGGAAGCGTTAGGGATCCGCACGTTGCTGTGCGATCCGCCGCGCAAAGACAACGGCGATGACGGGGATTTCCGTTCGCTGGACGAGCTGGTTGAACAGTGCGACGTGCTGACGTTCCACACGCCGCTGTTTAAAGAGGGGCCGTATAAGTCTCTGCATCTGGCCGATGAGGCGTTAATTCGCCGTCTGAAGGCTGGCACTATTCTGATAAATGCCTGCCGTGGTCCGGTAGTCGATAACGCCGCGCTGCTGACGTGTCTGAACGAAGGACAAGACCTCAGCGTGGTGCTGGACGTCTGGGAGCCTGAGCCGGACCTCAACGTTGAGCTGCTAAATAAGGTTGATGTGGGCACGGCGCATATCGCTGGTTATACCCTCGAAGGGAAAGCCCGCGGTACGACGCAGGTCTTCGAAGCCTACAGCGCCTTTATCGGCCATCCGCAGCAGGTGGCGCTGGATACCTTACTCCCCGCGCCTGAATTTGGCCGCATTACCCTTCACGGTCCGCTCGATCAGGCAACGCTGAAAAGGCTGGTGCATTTGGTGTATGATGTGCGCCGCGATGATGCGCTGCTGCGTAAAGTGGCGGGAATCCCGGGTGAGTTTGATAAGCTGCGCAAGAACTACGTTGAGCGCCGCGAGTGGTCTTCCCTCTATGTGATGTGCGACGACGCGTCGGCGGCGACGCTGCTGCACAAGCTGGGGTTTAACGCCGTTCATCACCCGGCGCATTAATGTCTTCTTAATGCTCCCTGTCGGATACTCCGACAGGGACGCTTTTTTATTTCTGGAGTAAACCACCATGTCTGAAGGCTGGAACATTGCCATTTTAGGTGCCACGGGTGCCGTGGGCGAAGCCCTGCTCGAAACGCTTGCTGAGCGTCAGTTCCCGGTGGGCGATATCTATGCGCTGGCGCGAACGGATAGCGCGGGTGAGCATCTGCGTTTTAACAATAAATCCGTCATGGTTCAGGATGCGGCGGCGTTCGACTGGACGCAGGCGCAGCTGGCGTTTTTCGCCGCGGGCGCTGAAGCCACTGCGGCGTACGTTGAAGAGGCGACCAACGCAGGCTGCCTGGTCATCGATCTGAGCGGTCTGTTCTCCATGGAGCCGGATGTGCCGCTGGTGGTGCCGGACGTGAACCCGTTTGTACTGGCTGACTACCGCAACCGTAACGTCATTGCGGTACCGAACAGCCTGACCAGCCAGCTGCTGACCGCCCTGAAACCGCTGATCGACGACGGCGGCCTGTCGCGCATTACCGTGACCAGCCTGCTGTCCGCGTCCGCAAACGGCAAAAAGGCCGTTGACGCGCTGGCCGGGCAGAGCGCGAAGCTGCTGAACGGCATCCCGATTGACGAAGATGATTTCTTTGGCCGCCAGCTGGCGTTCAACATGCTGCCGCTGCTGCCGGACCGCGAGGGTTCCGTGCGCGAAGAGCGTCGTATCGTTGATGAGGTGCGTAAAATTCTGCAGGACGATGGCCTGATGATCTCCGCAAGCGTCGTGCAGTCCCCGGTCTTCTACGGTCACGCGCAGATGGTCGGCTTTGAAGCGCTGCGTCCCCTGGCGGCAGAAGAGGCGCGCGATGCGTTTGGCCGCGGGGAAGACATCGTTCTCTCTGAAGAGAGTGAGTTCCCGACGCAGGTAGGCGACGCCACCGGCAGCGCGCATCTTTCCGTTGGCTGCGTGCGTAACGACTACGGTATGCCGGAGCAGGTTCAGTTCTGGTCCGTTGCCGACAACGTTCGTTTCGGCGGCGCGCTGATGGCGGTCAAGATCGCTGAAAAACTGGTGCAGGAGTACCTGTACTGATGTCAGACGTGGAACAAAAGCCGGTTCATAAAATTGCCCTCGGTATTGAGTACGATGGCAGTAAATATTATGGCTGGCAGCGTCAGAATGAGGTGCGCAGCGTCCAGGAGAAACTGGAGAAAGCGCTCTCTCAGGTGGCAAACGAGCCGATTAACGTCCTGTGCGCAGGCCGTACGGACGCGGGCGTTCACGGCACGGGGCAGGTGGTGCACTTTGAGACCACCGCCGTGCGTAAGGATGCCGCCTGGACGCTGGGTGTAAATGCGAATTTGCCTGGTGACATTGCGGTGCGTTGGGTGAAAGCTGTGCCGGATGATTTTCATGCGCGTTTCAGCGCCACCGCGCGTCGTTACCGTTATGTCATCTACAACCAGCGTCTGCGTCCGGCGGTGTTAAGCCAGGGCGTGACGCATTTTTATGAACCGCTCGATGCGGAACGCATGCATCGCGCGGCGCAGAGTCTGATTGGTGAAAATGACTTTACCTCGTTTCGTGCGGTGCAGTGTCAGTCCCGCACGCCGTGGCGTAATGTCATGCACATTCACGTCAGCCGTTTTGGCGCGTATGTGGTGGTGGATATCAAAGCCAATGCCTTTGTACATCATATGGTGCGGAATATTGTGGGCAGCCTGATGGAAGTGGGTGCCGGACACCAGCCGGAGAGCTGGATTGCAGACCTGCTGGCAGCGAAGGACAGAACGCTTGCGGCAGCCACGGCGAAAGCGGAAGGGCTGTATCTGGTCTCGGTAGACTATCCGGATCGGTTTGACCTGCCGAAACCGCCAATGGGGCCGCTGTTTTTAGCGGACTAAACAAAGGTGCAATTAAGGCTTAGACAATATGGACGTAATTCGTTTTTTGATTGATTTCATCCTGCATATTGATGTTCACCTGGCAGAGCTGGTCGCGCAGTATGGCGTCTGGGTTTATGCCATTCTGTTCCTCATTCTGTTTTGTGAAACCGGGCTGGTTGTCACGCCGTTCCTGCCGGGCGATTCACTGCTGTTTGTCGCCGGGGCGTTATCGGCGCTGCCCACCAACGATTTGAATGTGCATCTTATGGTGGTGCTGATGGTGATTGCCGCCATCGTCGGTGATGCGGTCAACTACACGATTGGACGCGTATTCGGCGAGCGGCTTTTCAGCAATCCCGATTCAAAAATTTTCCGTCGCAGTTATTTAGATAAAACTCATGCATTTTATGAACGCCATGGCGGAAAAACCATTATCCTTGCGCGCTTTGTGCCTATTGTGCGCACATTTGCACCGTTTGTGGCGGGAATGGGACATATGTCCTATCGTCATTTTGCCATGTATAACGTCGTGGGGGCGCTGCTTTGGGTACTGCTGTTTACCTATGCGGGTTACCTGTTTGGCGATCTCCCGGTGGTTCAGGAAAATCTTAAGTTACTGATTGTAGCGATTATTGTGCTTTCCGTACTGCCGGGCGTTATCGAAATCATTCGTCATAAACGTGCGGCGGCAAAGCAAGCGAAGTAAATGCACACTGGCGGTTCGACCACTTTTTTATCCAAAGTTTCGGGCTGTTATGTTTTAATGTGCAACATTCATGGTCTGTTGGAGGCAAAAATGGCATTATTCGCCTCTTATAGCAAAACTGGCATACGACCAGGTTCAGGCAGAAAGGTTATCAATGAGCTGGATTGAACGAATTAAAAGCAACATTACCCCAACGCGTAAAGCGAGCATTCCTGAAGGGGTATGGACGAAGTGTGATAGCTGCGGCCAGGTTCTGTATCGCGCAGAGCTGGAGCGCAACCTTGAGGTGTGTCCGAAGTGTGACCACCATATGCGTATGTCGGCGCGCAACCGCCTGCATAGCCTGCTGGACGAAGGTTCTCTGGTAGAACTGGGCAGCGAGCTTGAGCCAAAAGACGTGCTGAAGTTCCGCGACTCCAAAAAATATAAAGATCGTCTGGCCTCCGCACAGAAAGAGACCGGCGAGAAAGACGCGCTGGTCGTCATGAAAGGTACCCTGCATGGGATGCCGGTTGTTGCCGCTGCGTTTGAGTTCTCCTTTATGGGCGGCTCAATGGGCTCCGTGGTCGGTGCGCGCTTCGTGCGTGCCGTTGAGCAGGCGCTGGAAGACAACTGTCCGCTGATCTGCTTCTCTGCCTCCGGCGGAGCACGTATGCAGGAAGCCCTGATGTCCCTGATGCAGATGGCTAAAACCTCTGCAGCGCTGGCGAAGATGCAGGAGCGCGGTCTGCCGTACATCTCCGTGCTGACCGACCCAACCATGGGCGGCGTCTCCGCGAGCTTCGCGATGCTGGGCGACCTGAACGTCGCTGAGCCAAAAGCGCTGATCGGCTTTGCGGGTCCTCGCGTTATCGAGCAGACCGTTCGTGAAAAACTGCCGCCGGGATTCCAGCGCAGTGAGTTCCTCATTGAGAAAGGCGCCATCGACATGATCGTCCGCCGTCCGGAAATGCGCCTGAAACTGGCGCGCATCCTGGCGAAGCTGATGAATCTGCCAGCGCCGAACCCGGATGAGCCGCGTGAAGGCGTGGTGGTACCGGATCAGGAACCCGAGGCCTGATAACTGAAAAGGGCAGGGCCGGTTGGCGCTGCCCTTTTGCTTTCTAATCTGTTAATGACAACCGGGCATTATGGAAAATAAAAGCATTCCCCAAGCCACGTCGCCCCTGGCCGCGTGGCTTTCTTATCTGGAAAACCTGCACAGTAAAACCATCGATATGGGGCTTGAGCGCGTAAGCCAGGTTGCCGCGCGTCTTGATGTGCTGAAACCGGCGCCTTTCGTGTTCACCGTCGCAGGCACCAACGGCAAAGGTACCACCTGCCGCACGCTGGAATCCGTCCTGATGGCGGCGGGCTACAGGGTCGGCGTGTACAGCTCGCCACATCTGGTACGCTACACCGAGCGGGTTCGTGTGCAGAACCGCGAGCTGCCGGAGTCCGCGCATACGGCATCGTTCGCGGAAATTGAAGCCGCGCGCGGAGAGACCTCATTAACCTATTTTGAATACGGCACTCTGTCGGCCCTGTGGCTGTTCAAACAGGCCCAGCTGGACGTGGTGATCCTTGAGGTTGGTCTTGGCGGACGTCTTGATGCGACCAATATCGTCGATGCAGACGTGGCGGTAGTGACCAGCATCGCGCTGGATCATATCGACTGGCTGGGGCCCGATCGTGAAAGCATTGGCCGCGAGAAGGCCGGTATTTTCCGGGCAAATAAACCTGCCGTGGTGGGCGAGCCGGACATGCCGCACACCATTGCTGACGTGGCGAACGAAAAGGGCGCACAGCTGCTGCGCCGCGGCGTTGACTGGCAGTATGAGGTTCAGGACAACGGCTGGCGCTTTAGCGACGCGCAGGGGGCGCTGGATAACCTGCCGCTGCCGCAGGTCCCGCAGCCAAATGCGGCAACCGCGCTGGCGGCACTGCGCGCCAGCGGCCTCGTGGTCAGCGAACAGGCGATCCGCGAGGGTATACAAAACGCGATTCTGCCAGGGCGTTTCCAGATTGTGAGCGAGTCACCGCGCCTCATTCTGGATGTGGCGCACAACCCCCACGCGGCGGCGTATCTCGCGGGACGTCTCAAATCGTTACCAAAAACCGGGCGCGTGCTGGCGGTTATCGGTATGCTTCATGATAAAGATATCGGCGGGACGCTGGCCTGCATGGAGAGTGTGGTCGATAGCTGGTATTGTGCTCCTCTGGAGGGGCCACGCGGCGCGACGGCTGAGCAGCTGATGGAACATCTCGGCAAAGGCGCAATCTACAGTAGCGTGGCGCAGGCCTGGCATGCCGCGATGGCGGAGGCTAAACCAGAAGATACCGTGCTGGTGTGTGGTTCATTCCACACGGTGGCACATGTCATGGAAGTGATGGACGCGGGGAGAACCGGTGGCGAGTAAGTTTCAGAACCGTTTAACAGGAACCATTGTGCTGGTCGCGCTCGGGGTGATTATTCTTCCCGGGCTGCTCGACGGGCAGAAAAAGCATTATCAGGATGAGTTTGCCGCGATTCCGCTGGTGCCGAAACCGGGCGACCGCGATGAGCCGGATATGCTGCCCGCGGCGACGCAGGCGCTGCCTGCTCAGCCTCCGGAAGGGGCGGCGGAAGAGGTGCGCGCGGGCGATGCCGCCGCACCGTCGCTCGATCCGTCTCGCCTGGCGGCCACGAGCAACAGCGATATCGATCCTGTGCCGGTCGAGCAGCCTAAACCGGTTGAAAAACCGAAGCCGGTTGAGAAGCCGCAGCCGAAACCGCAGCGTGATAAAGCGGCAGAACAGCTCGCCGCAGCGTCAGAGACGCCTCCGCCAGCAAAACCGACGCAGCAGGACGCTGCTGCCCCAACGGGCAAAGCCTACGTGGTGCAGCTCGGTGCGCTGAAAAATGCGGACAAGGTGAATGAGGTGGTGGGTAAACTGCGCAGTGCGGGATATCGTGTTTACACTTCACCTTCCACGCCGGTGCAGGGTAAAATTACCCGTATCCTCGTGGGGCCAGAAGCGTCTAAAGACAAACTGAAAGGGTCGCTGGGTGAGCTGAAGCAGATCTCCGGCCTGAGCGGTGTAGTAATGGGCTACAGCGCGAACTAAGTACGACCTGCTCCTGTAAGAGAGAGGCGATAAGCCACGGCGTTGAACATTTTTTCAGCGCCTTTTTTATTTACGCGCGGGAAGGAAATCCCTACGCAAACGTTTTCTTTTTCTGTTAGAATTCGCCCCGAACTGGATGACAGGGCGTTTAATCGTGGGACACATATGGTCTGGATTGATTACGCCATCATTGCGGTGATTGGTTTTTCCTGTCTGGTTAGCCTGATCCGTGGCTTTGTTCGTGAAGCGTTATCGCTGGTGACCTGGGGTTGTGCTTTCTTTGTCGCCAGTCATTACTACACTTACCTGTCTGTCTGGTTCACGGGCTTTGAAGATGAACTGGTCCGAAATGGAATCGCCATCGCGGTGCTGTTTATCGCGACGCTGATTGTTGGCGCTATCGTCAATTACGTGATAGGTCAGCTGGTCGAGAAAACCGGTCTGTCAGGAACGGACAGGGTACTCGGGATCTGTTTCGGGGCATTACGAGGCGTGCTGATTGTGGCCGCGATCCTGTTCTTCCTGGATACCTTCACCGGGTTCTCCAAAAGTGAAGACTGGCAGAAATCGCAGCTCATTCCAGAGTTCAGCTTCATCATCAGATGGTTCTTTGACTATCTGCAAAGCTCGTCGAGTTTTTTGCCCAGGGCATAAACCCTGAGATGTGGCTTAACGAGGAAAAGACGAATGTGCGGTATTGTCGGTATCGCCGGTTTCATGCCGGTAAACCAGTCGATTTATGACGCGTTAACGGTGCTTCAGCACCGTGGGCAGGATGCTGCGGGTATCATCACCATTGATGCAAACAACTGCTTCCGTTTACGCAAGGCGAATGGCCTGGTAAACGATGTGTTTGAAGCCCGCCATATGCAGCGTCTGCAAGGTAATATGGGGATCGGTCACGTTCGTTATCCTACCGCTGGCAGTTCCAGCGCCTCTGAGGCACAGCCTTTCTACGTCAACTCACCGTATGGCATCACCCTTGCCCATAACGGCAACCTGACCAACGCGCATGAGCTGCGTAAAAAGCTGTTCGAAGAGAAACGTCGCCACATTAACACCACCTCTGATTCTGAAATCCTGCTCAACGTGTTCGCCAGCGAGCTGGATAACTTCCGCCACTATCCGCTGGAAGCGGACAACATTTTTGCCGCGATTGCCGCGACCAACCGTCAGATCCGCGGTGCGTACGCCTGCGTGGCGATGATCATCGGTCACGGCATGGTGGCCTTCCGCGATCCAAACGGCATTCGTCCGCTGGTACTCGGCAAGCGCGACCTCGGCGATGGCCGTACCGAATATATGGTTGCCTCGGAGAGCGTGGCGCTGGATACCCTGGGCTTCGAATTCCTGCGCGACGTGGCGCCGGGCGAAGCGGTCTACATCACCGAGAAGGGCCAGCTGTTTACCCGCCAGTGTGCCGACAACCCGGTCAGCAACCCGTGCCTGTTTGAATACGTTTACTTTGCCCGTCCGGACTCCTTCATCGACAAGATTTCCGTCTACAGCGCGCGCGTCAACATGGGCACCAAGCTTGGCGAGAAGATTGCCCGCGAGTGGGACGATCTCGACATCGACGTGGTGATTCCTATCCCGGAAACCTCCTGCGATATCGCGCTGGAGATCGCCCGCATTCTGGATAAGCCATACCGTCAGGGCTTCGTGAAGAACCGCTACGTTGGCCGCACCTTTATCATGCCGGGGCAGCATCTGCGCCGTAAGTCCGTGCGCCGCAAGCTGAACGCTAACCGCGCGGAATTCCGCGACAAGAATGTTCTGCTGGTGGATGACTCCATCGTTCGCGGTACCACCTCTGAGCAGATTATCGAGATGGCACGCGAAGCGGGTGCGAAGAAAGTCTATCTGGCCTCTGCTGCGCCGGAGATTCGCTTCCCGAACGTGTACGGTATTGATATGCCAACCGCCAACGAGCTGATCGCTCACGGGCGTGAAGTGGATGAAATTCGCCAGATCATCGGCGCTGACGGCCTGATTTTCCAGGACCTCAACGACCTCATCGACGCGGTGCGTGCCGAGAACCCGGAAATTCAGCAGTTTGAATGCTCCGTGTTCAACGGCATTTACGTGACCAAAGACGTTGACCAGCAGTACCTCGACTATCTTGATTCGCTGCGCAACGACGACGCCAAAGCCGTTCAGCTGCAAAACGATCTCGAAAGCCTAGAGATGCACAACGAAGGTTGATGTTCCGGCAGGTGAGGGCGTATGCCCTCACTTGCAACTCCCTGCAAAATCCTGCACAGTCTGCCCTGAAATCAGTAAGGGCGAAAATCATGAAACGACTCATAGTTGGGCTCAGCGGTGCCAGCGGTGCGATTTACGGCGTACGTTTGCTACAGGTTCTGCGTAACGTGGCGAACGTCGAAACCCATCTGGTGATGAGCCAGGCGGCGCGGCAGACCCTCTCTCTGGAAACCGATCTCTCCCTGCGCGATGTTCAGGCGCTTGCGGATGTCGTTCACGATGCCCGTGATATCGCCGCCAGCATCTCCTCAGGCTCGTTTAAAACCGCCGGCATGGTGATCCTGCCCTGTTCAATCAAAACGCTCTCCGGCATTGTGAACAGCTATACCGACACCCTGGTGACGCGTGCGGCGGATGTGGTGCTGAAGGAGCGGCGTCCTCTGGTGCTGTGCGTGCGGGAAACGCCGCTGCACCTGGGCCATCTGCGCTTAATGACGCAGGCTGCTGAGCTGGGGGCTGTGATCATGCCGCCGGTGCCCGCGTTCTACCATCGTCCGCAAACGCTGGACGACATTATCAACCAGACCGTTAACCGCGTACTCGATCAGTTCGACATCGACCTGCCCGAGGATCTCTTCACCCGCTGGCAGGGTGCCTGAATCTGTGCACATAGCCGGTGCATGAAAAGACACGTTGCCCTGTTTCAGGGCAATTATGCAACGGCGATCATATCCTCGACATTTAATTCGTTTTTTCCCTTTTTCTCTCTCCGGTTCGTTCGGCAGACCTGCTATCTTTCACCATTAAGGCAGTATCGCAACGTTTTATTAACATATTTAACGTCGAAGTTTTAACCAGACGGCAATGTGGCATAAGACCTGCAAGATGAAGCCTGCAACACAACACACAACACAATACATAATAAAATCACGGTACTTGAGGGTAAATGTATGAAGAAGACGGTTCTGGCTCTGTCTTTGCTGGTGGGGTTAAGTGCGGCAGCAGGTAGCTACGCAGCGCTTCCACAGACGGTTCGTATCGGTACAGACGCAACCTACGCGCCATTCTCTTCCAAGGATGCGAAAGGCGATTTCGTGGGGTTTGATATCGATCTGGGTAATGAAATGTGCAAACGCATTGCGGTGAAATGCACATGGGTGGGCAGCGACTTTGACGCGTTAATCCCGTCGCTGAAAGCCAAGAAAATCGACGCCATTATCTCTTCTCTTTCCATCACTGAAAAACGCCAGCAGGAGATTGCCTTCTCTGACAAGCTCTACGCCGCGGATTCTCGCCTGATTGCGCCTAAAGGCTCCCCGATTAAGCCCACCATCGACTCGCTGAAAGGCAAGCATGTCGGCGTGCTTCAGGGTTCGACTCAGGAAGGCTATGCCAATGCTAACTGGCGTGAGAAGGGCGTAGACGTGGTGGCTTACCAGAACCAGGATCTGATTTACTCTGACCTGGCGGCAGGCCGTCTGGATGCGGCATTCCAGGATGAAGTCGCCGCGAGCGAAGGCTTCCTGAAGCAGCCTGCGGGTAAAGACTACGCGTTTGCAGGCCCGTCGGTGAAAGACAAAAAGTACTTTGGCGACGGCACCGGGATTGGCCTGCGTAAGGATGATACCGAGCTGAAAGCCGCCTTCGACAAAGCCTTTGCAGAGCTGCGTAAAGACGGTACTTACGACAAACTGGCGAAGAAATACTTCGACTTCAACGTATACGGTGAATAACACCTGGCGGTGACGCACCGGAAAGGTGCGTTACGGGAGCGGTTGACCCAATACGGTGCATTTGATGCACTGTATTGGATCGCTGTGTGCATACTTACGCATTAATAATGCAAAAATTCCCGCTGGAAAGGCATTAATCTTTGCCTGACTGAGGGGATTAATGGCACATTAGCACCACCCCGTCGTCGTAAAAATCCCGTATGAAGACAGTTTGTTGAGGACAAATATGAAAAAACTCGTGTTGTCATTATCACTGGTACTGGCCTTTTCCAGCGCCACCGCGGCATTCGCAGCTATTCCGCAGAAAATTCGAATTGGTACCGACCCTACCTATGCGCCGTTCGAATCGAAGAATTCAAAGGGTGAACTGGTCGGTTTTGACATCGATCTGGCCAATGAGCTGTGCAAACGCATCAAAGCGCAGTGTACCTACGTTGAGAACCCGCTGGATGCGCTGATCCCGTCCCTGAAAGCGAAAAAAATCGACGTAATCATGTCCTCCCTCTCCATCACTGAAAAACGCCAGCAGGAGATTGCCTTCACCGACAAACTCTACGCGGCCGATTCACGTCTGGTGGTGGCGAAATCGTCTGATATTCAGCCTACGCTGGAATCGCTGAAGGGCAAACGCGTGGGCGTGCTGCAGGGCACCACTCAGGAAACCTACGGCAACGAGCACTGGGCACCGAAGGGGATTGAAATTGTCTCCTATCAGGGCCAGGAAAATATCTACGCTGACCTGACGGCAGGCCGTATTGATGCCGCATTCCAGGATGAAGTCGCGGCTAGCGAAGGCTTCCTGAAAACGCCGGTAGGTAAAGATTACAAGTTTGGCGGCCCGTCTATTAAGGACGTGAAGTTGTTTGGTGTGGGCACCGGTATGGGCCTGCGCAAAGAAGACAACGAACTGCGTGAAGCGCTGAACAAGGCGTTCGCTGAAATGCGCGCAGACGGCACGTACGACAAGCTGGCGAAAAAGTACTTTGATTTTAATGTTTACGGCGGCTAATCGCCCCGTCATATAACGTGCGGCCCCTCCCACGGCGGGAGGGGAAAAGACACGGTTCCACCACTCACGATACGACAGGGCTCGCGGTATGCTGTACGGATTTTCTGGCGTTATTTTACAGGGCGCGCTTGTCACCCTTGAGCTGGCTATCAGCTCCGTGGTGCTGGCGGTGCTGATAGGTCTGGCAGGCGCAGGGGCGAAGCTTTCGGCTAACAAACCGCTGGCGCTAATCTTTGAAGGCTACACCACGCTCATTCGCGGCGTTCCCGATCTGGTGCTGATGCTGCTGATCTTTTACGGTCTGCAGATTGCGCTTAACGGCATAACAGACGCGATGGGCATGGGACAAATTGATATCGACCCGATGGTGGCCGGTATTATTACCCTCGGTTTTATCTACGGCGCCTACTTCACTGAAACCTTCCGCGGTGCTTACATGGCCGTGCCGAAAGGTCACATTGAGGCGGCAACCGCATTTGGTTTTACCTCATCACAAACGTTTCGTCGAATTATGTTCCCGGCCATGATGCGCTACGCGCTGCCGGGCATCGGGAACAACTGGCAGGTTATCCTCAAAGCAACAGCGCTGGTCTCGCTGCTCGGTCTGGAAGACGTTGTGAAAGCGACTCAGCTGGCGGGTAAGAGCACCTGGGAGCCGTTCTATTTTGCGGTGGTCTGTGGCGTGATTTATCTGGTCTTTACGACCGTCTCCAATGGTGTGCTGCTTCTGCTGGAGCGTCGCTACTCCGTGGGTGTGAAGAGGGCTGACCTGTGATTGAGATTATTCAGGAATACTGGAAATCGCTGCTGTGGACAGATGGCTACCGCTTTACCGGCGTGGCGATTACGCTCTGGCTGCTGATCTCCTCCGTGGTAATGGGCGGTATTCTGGCGGTGTTTCTCGCCATTGGCCGCGTCTCGAACAATAAATTTATCCAGTTCCCGATCTGGCTGTTCACCTACGTCTTTCGCGGTACGCCGCTGTACGTGCAGCTGCTGGTGTTCTACTCGGGAATGTATACGCTTGAGATCGTAAAAGGCACTGAGATGCTGAATGCGTTCTTCCGCAGCGGTCTGAACTGTACGGTGCTGGCGTTGACGCTCAACACCTGCGCCTACACCACGGAGATTTTCGCGGGGGCGATTCGTTCTGTTCCTTACGGTGAAATTGAAGCTGCCCGGGCCTACGGCTTCTCGTCGGTGAAACTCTACCGCTGCATCATTCTGCCATCGGCCCTGCGTATCGCGTTACCAGCCTACAGTAACGAAGTGATTTTGATGCTGCACTCGACTGCGCTCGCCTTTACCGCGACGGTGCCGGACCTGCTCAAAATCGCGCGCGATATTAACTCCGCAACCTATCAGCCGTTTACCGCGTTTGGCATTGCGGCGGTGCTCTATTTAATTATCTCTTATGTTCTGATTAGCCTGTTCCGTAAGGCTGAAAAACGCTGGTTGCAGCATATAAAACCTTCTTCGACGCACTGAGAAAGATGATGGCTGAGAACAAATTAAACGTAATTGATTTGCACAAACGCTACGGCGAACATGAAGTGCTGAAAGGGGTGTCGCTGCAGGCGAATGCGGGCGACGTGATCAGTATCATCGGCTCATCCGGCTCGGGAAAAAGTACCTTCCTGCGCTGCATCAATTTCCTCGAAAAGCCGAGTGAAGGCTCAATTGTGGTGAGCGGGCAGAATATCAACCTGGTGCGTGACAAAGACGGCCAGCTGAAGGTGGCAGACAAGAACCAGCTGCGCCTGCTGCGTACGCGCCTAACGATGGTATTCCAGCACTTTAACCTCTGGAGCCACATGACGGTGCTGGAGAACGTGATGGAAGCACCGGTTCAGGTGCTGGGCCTGAGCAAGCATGAAGCCCGCGAGCGCGCGGTGAAATACCTGGCGAAAGTGGGCATTGACGAACGCCAGCAGATGAAATACCCGGTGCATCTCTCCGGCGGTCAGCAGCAGCGTGTCTCTATCGCCCGCGCGCTGGCGATGGAGCCCGAGGTGCTGCTGTTCGACGAACCGACCTCCGCGCTGGACCCTGAACTCGTTGGCGAAGTGCTGCGCATCATGCAGAAGCTGGCCGAAGAGGGCAAAACGATGGTGGTGGTGACGCACGAGATGGGCTTCGCCCGTAACGTCTCGAACCACGTGATTTTCCTGCATCAGGGGAAAATTGAAGAGCAGGGCCACCCGGACGAGGTGCTGGCAAACCCGCAAAGCCCGCGTTTGCAGCAGTTCCTTAAAGGCTCCCTGAAGTAAGAGGGCATCAGACCGCAGTGCAGCCCAATCGCCCGGTGGCGCTTCGCTTACCGGGCCTACAAAACCGTAGGCCGGGCAAACGCAGTGCCGCCCGGCATTCAGGCCGCACTACACTCCAGCCGGTACACCCAGTCGTCATAGCGCACGCCGTCAATCTCATACGCCTTTTCCAGTACCTGCATACGCACAAACCCGGCTTTCTCCAGCACCCGTATCGACCCGCCATTGTCCGCCAGCACGTACGCGTTAATCGCCTTCACGCCGGTCTGGTTAAAGGCGTAATCACACACCGCGCGCAGCGCCTCGCTGGCGATACCTTTCCCTTGCGCGGCAGGCACAACCGTATAGCCGATATCCGCCTCTTCACGATTCTCTGCGCTGATTTGCAGGCCGATATCGCCCAGCGGCGTATCATCATCCCGGGCGCGAATGACAAACACATGAGCAGCAGCGAGTCGCGCGGCAAACACGCGTCGGGTCTCTTTTTCCGGGGCGATGGCGGCCATATAGCGCATGATGCGGCGATCTTCACGCAGCGAGCGGAAGAAGGCCCAGTCAGAGGGTTCGAAAGGGGTGAGGTGAAGCCGGGGTGTGGTGATGGTTACCATTGTTAGGCCATTTCTTCGGAACATGGCCTGTCAATGTACCATATTCACCGCACCACATCCCCCAGCGCCTCTTCTAATTCATACCAGCGGAACGCAAACCCGGCCGCTTCCAGCCGTTTTGGCAGCGCTCTCTGTCCGCCCAGAACCAGAACAGACGCTTCACCCATCAGCAGCCGAATCGCCGTCGCAGGCACGCGCAATATCGCCGGGCGGTGCAGGGCATGTCCCAGCGCGTGGGCAAACTGTTCATTTCGCACCGGATACGGCGCAACCATGTTAAACGGCCCGCGCAGATCGTTATCCAGCAGCCAGAGAATCCCGTTGACCATATCGTCGATATGGATCCAGGCCATATACTGACGGCCATTACCGATGGGGCCACCGAGTCCTAGCCTGAAAGGGGGAAGCATCTTCGCCAGAATGCCACCTTTCGGCGCGAGGACGACACCTGTCCGCAGCAGGCAGACGCGGGTCCGATCGCTCTGCGCCGCGCAGGCAATACGCTCCCACTGGGCGCAGAGCTTATGGGTGAACTCGTTATGGGGAGGCTCTTCCTCGGTCACCACCACCTCGCCAAGATCGCCGTAATAGCCTACTGCGGAACCCGAAATCAGCACGGAGGGCGGCGTATGGCTGTTGCGGATCAGCTCGACCAGCTTTTCGGTAATGTTCCACCGGCTGCTGCATAACAGCTGTTTTTGCTCTTCCGTCCAGCGCTTATCGGCGATGGGTTCTCCCGCGAGGTTAATAACGGCGTCGAAACCGTCCAGATTTTGCTGCTCGGCCAGATTTTTCCAGATATCAACACCTGCCCCTAGCACCTGACGCGCTTTTTCCGGGCTGCGCGTGACCACGGTGATGTCGTGGTGCAAGGCCTGCAGACGCGCAATGAGGTGACGACCAATCAGGCCAGTACCGCCGGTCAGCAAAATCTTCATACAACCTCCAGGTTTACGCCTGGCGTTTCCAGCTTAACGTCATAGAGACGGAGTCGGCGTAACGCAGGGCGTGAAGTTTATCGATCTCAACTTCAGCATAAGTGACCCAGTGATGTTCGCGTGCGATATCGAGCACATCCTGAGTTAATTTTTCCAGCAGAGAGAAACGGTTATTCTCCACAAACTGGATTATGTTCTTGGTGATTGTGCGGTAGTTCAGCGCGTCATTGATGTCTTCGCTGGCTCGCGCTTTGTCTGCGGGGTAGTGAATCACCACGTTAATAACAATATCCTGACGGTTGGCGATCTCTTCCTCTTTGATACCGATGAAGGTACGCAGGCGTAAATTTTTTATACGAATAATGGCGTCTGGCTGTGACATTGCAGGTCTTCTCCGTGTCAGTATTTCCTGCCCATAATACATGAGAGCCTCACAGGCACCCAGCCTCATACCGGGTTAAATTTGCTGGATTTTTTGCATCGCTCGCTCGGTCGCCGGGCGGGTCCGGATGCGCTCAAACCAGTTGTTCACCGCCGGGTAAGCGGCCAGGTCAATTCGGTGTTTTTCATGCGTATTCACCCACGGCCAGCAGGCGATGTCGGCAATACTGTAATGATCGCCGCCGAGCCACGGCGTTTTCTCCAGCCGACGGTTCAGAACGCCATAGAGCCGCTGCGTCTCAACCTGATAGCGTTCTATCGCGTAAGGAATGGGTTGCGGGGCGTAAGCGGTAAAATGATGATTTTGTCCCAGCATGGGGCCCAGCCCGCTTGCCTGCCAGAAAAGCCATTGCAGCGTATGGTGGCGCTCGCGCAGTTCGCCGCTCAGCAGCTTGCCGGTTTTCTCCGCCAGGTAGAGCAAAATTTCACCGGATTCAAACAGGCTCAACGGTCTGCCCCCGTCCGCCGGCTGGTTATCAATGATGGCCGGGATTTTATTATTCGGCGAGATAGCCAGAAAGAGAGGGCTGAACTGCTCGCCTTTGCTGATATCCACGCGAATGATCCTGTAATCCAGCTCGGCTTCTTCAAGAAAGAGGGTGATCTTATGGCCGTTTGGGGTAGGGGCATAATAAAGGTCGATCATTCTCAACTCCTGTCCATGCGAATAGTGGTGCCATGACAAATGAGTATAGGTGGTTGTTGTAAATCGTGAGTTTTCATCAAGTGACAGCGAGGCCAAGAGATTATATGTTGAGTAAAAACCGATCAGCCTATGAGGATGTTATGAACCAGCCCGTCATCACGTTGTGGTCCGATGCGAACTTCTTTTCTCCCTATGTCATGAGCGTTTACGTTGCGCTGGCCGAAAAAGGACTCGCTTTTACCCTGAAGACCGTTGATCTCGACGGCGGTGAACATCTCAAGCCGCAGTGGCAGGGTTACGACCTGACCCGTCGCGTGCCGGTGCTGGAGATTGACGGATTTGCCCTGAGCGAATCGTCGGCGATCGATGAATATCTGGAAGATCGGTTCGCCCCCCCGGAGTGGGAGCGTATCTATCCTCACGATCTGCAAAAGCGCGCCCGGGCGCGGCAGATCCAGGCGTGGCTGCGCAGCGATCTGGTGCCGATTCGCGTTGAACGCTCCACGGACGTCGTGTTTGCCGGGGTGAAAAAGCCCGCCCTCAGCGCAGAAGGCCAGGAAAGCGCGCAGAAGCTGATTGAAACCGCCTCCTTACTGCTCGCCCATGGCAACCCAAACCTGTTCGGCGAGTGGTGCATTGCGGATGCCGATCTGGCGTTGATGCTAAACCGCCTGATCCTCAACGGTGACGAGGTGCCGCAGCTGCTGGTGGATTATGCCGCGTTCCAGTGGCAGCGTGCCTCCGTGCAGCGCTATGTGGCACTCTCGGCTAAGCGCGCGGGCTGATAAGCCCTGACGCTTCAGGTATGATGGGGGCAGTCTGTTTTCCCGAGGAGTGACTGATGAAACTGATGTTTGCGTCGGATATCCATGGATCGCTGCCCGCGACCGAGCGTGTCCTTTCTCTGTTTGAGAAAAGCGGTGCGCAGTGGCTGATTATTCTGGGTGACGTGTTGAATCACGGCCCACGCAACGCGCTGCCGGAAGGCTATGACCCTGCGCAGGTCGCGGAAAAACTCAACCCGTATGCCTCGCGCATCATCGCCGTTCGCGGCAACTGTGACAGCGAAGTGGACCAGATGCTGCTGCATTTTCCCATTACCGCGCCGTGGCAGCAGGTGCTGCTCGAACAACACCGTCTGTTCCTGACCCACGGGCATCTTTTCAGCCCGGATAATCTCCCGGCCCTCGCGGCTGGCGATGTCCTGGTTTACGGTCATACTCATATTCCGGTTGCGGAAAAACGCGGTGAGATTTATCACTTTAATCCGGGCTCGGTCAGCATCCCAAAAGGCGGGTATCCTGCGAGCTACGGCATGCTGGAGGGAAATACCCTGAGCGTTATCGCACTTAATGATCAGCAAGTTATTGCGCAGGTAGCGATTAATCCGTAAGTTACACCTCAACTGCAAACGCGCCGAAAGAGCGCTTAGAAAAGAAGGTTTCCCGATGGTGGAGCAGAGTCATTTGGCAAGTACAGAGTGGGTTGACATTGTCAACGAAGAGAATGAAGTGATCGCGCAGGCCAGCCGCGAGCAAATGCGTGCGGAGCGCCTGCGTCACCGTGCGACATATATCGTTGTGCATGACGGTATGGGTAAAATTCTGGTTCAGCGCCGCACGGACACCAAAGATTTTCTCCCGGGTATGCTGGATGCCACTGCAGGCGGCGTCGTCCAGGCGGATGAAGTGCTGCTGGATTCTGCGCGTCGTGAAGCGGAAGAGGAGTTAGGCATCGCCGGCGTGCCGTTTGCCGAGCACGGTCAGTTCTATTTCGAAGACGAGAACTGCCGCGTCTGGGGCGGGCTGTTTAGCTGCGTCTCCCACGGCCCGTTCGCCCTGCAGGAAGAAGAAGTGAGTGAAGTCAGCTGGATGACGCCGGAAGAGATCACCGCGCGCTGCGACGAGTTCACGCCGGATTCGTTAAAAGCGCTGGCGCTGTGGATGACCCGCAACGCCAAAAACGAATCGACCAAATCAGAAAAAGAGGAAGAGGCTGAGTAAGCGTCAGCAGCTCTCTCTCAGACACAGGCTGGACGCGATGGGCTTTTGATCGCGCCAGTCTCCGCCATTCAGGCTCTCCAGTAGCGCTTTCCCGGCTTCGATCCCAATCTTACGATGTGGCACCGCCATGGTCGTCAGCGGCGGCTGACAGACGCGGCTCACGTCGCTATCGCCAAACCCTACCACTGCCAGATCGTCCGGCACTTTGATTCGCCTGCGCTGGCACTCGTACAGCGCGCCGCAGGCCAGCTCGTCAGAGACGCACACCAGCGCATCCAGCTCAGGCCATGCCAGCAGGAATTCGGGCAGCTGCGCCGCGCCGGTCGAGAAGCTCGGCGGCATCGCCGCGTTAATGACCCGGTTAGGCGACATATGGTGGCGAAGCATGGCTTTATACCAGCCCTGCAGATGCTGCTGGAAAATCCACTGCTCCTGGTTGGCGCACAGCAGGCCAATGTTTTGATAGCCGCGCTTAATCACCATTTCCGTGAGCTCAAACATGGCCGCCACGTTATCAATCCCGATGTTCATATCAATCGGATCGGCGCGCATGGCGCCCATCTCCATCACCGGAATCGAGGCGTTTTTCAGCCAGTGGCGAACGGTGTCGGTATGTTCAACGCTGAGCAAAATCGCTGCGGCGATATTTGACGCCAGCAGCGTCTCCAGCAACTTCTCCTCCTGCTCAAGACGATGCTGGGATTCTGCCAGCATGATCTGATATCCGGCAGGCTGCAGCACCTGCTGTAGCCCGGCGAACATCTCCGAGCAGCCGGCTTCGGAGAGGTTGGGCACCACCATGGCTATTGTCCATGACGAGGCCGAAGCCAGCGCACTGGCTGCAAGATTGGGCATATAGCCTAACTCTTGTACCGCGGCTTCTATTTTTTCTCGTAGTTTATCGGAAACCTGTTCGGGCGTGCGAAGCGCACGGGACACGGTCATCGTGCCCACACCGGCAAGCTGTGCGACATCGACGAGTGTCACTTTACCAGTACTGCGCCGTTTTCGGGTTAGAGACATACACCTTCCTGCTGACCAGACGCGTTCTTTTTTTCCTTCGTTTCACGTGACAGGCAGTATACGCCTTAAATCCCTTTTTTGCTGTGATTTAGCAACGTGATTGCAATTTGATAGCGCTATCACATTTCTGCATGTTAACGATTGGTAGCGCTATCTTTGTGATCGCGATCGCAGTCAATCCGCGATGCGTTGAATAAAGTTTGCTCATCTTAAACGTGTGGCGGGAGTGAAAAGTGCTCAAAAAATGGATATATGATACAACCATCACGCTGCAGGAGAGCGTGGAAGACTGGCCGCAGGCGCTGAAGCTGTGCGCCAAGCCGCTGCTGGATTTGCAGGTGATTGAGCCTGAATACGTCACGGCCATCATCAAGCAGCACCACACGTTAGGACCTTATTATGTGCTGGCACCAGGGCTGGCGATGCCGCATGCGCGGCCGGAGGAAGGCGCCAAAGGACTGGGGTTGTCGTTATTAAAACTAAAACAGGGCGTCTCGTTTGGTGCCGGTGAGTTTGACCCTGTCGATGTGATTATCATGCTCGCGGCACCTGACAAACATAGCCATATCGAAATGATATCCGCACTCGCAGAATTATTTTCCAGCGACGAGGAGATGGAGAAACTGCATCAGGCGAATACCCTGGAGGAAATTAAAAAAATTATTAACCGCTTCTGATTTAATTCTGTAATCCGGTTTTTCACTACATTACGCGTCAGCGTGATGGGGCGTACTCTACTCAAAATAAGGGGACAACAATGAAAATCATGGCTATTTGCGGTTCTGGCCTGGGCAGCAGTTTTATGGTCGAAATGAATATTAAAAAGGTGCTCAAAAAGCTGGAGATTGAGGCTGAGGTTGAACACTCCGATCTCTCCTCGGCGACGCCGGGCGCCGCCGATCTGTTCGTGATGGCAAAAGACATTGCGGCCAGCGCCAGCGTACCGGAGAGCCAGCTGGTGGTGATCAACAACATCATCGACATCAACGAACTTGAAGCGCAGCTGCGCGCCTGGTTCGAAAGACAATAACCCTGATAAGGCGAGGTGGATATGTTTATCCTTGAAACGCTGAATTTCGTTGTCGATATTTTAAAAGTCCCTTCGGTGCTGGTGGGGTTAATTGCGTTAATCGGTCTGGTTGCGCAGAAAAAATCTTTTTCAGATGTCGTAAAAGGCACAATTAAAACGATTCTCGGCTTTATTGTACTGGGCGGTGGTGCCACCGTGCTGGTCGGATCGTTAAATCCGTTAGGCGGCATGTTTGAACACGCTTTTACTATTCAGGGCATTATTCCAAACAATGAAGCCATTGTGTCCATTGCGCTCGAAAAATACGGTGCAGCGACCGCGCTGATTATGGCCTTCGGGATGGTGGCGAATATTATCGTCGCCCGCTTTACCCGCCTGAAGTATATCTTCCTGACAGGACACCATACGTTTTATATGGCGTGCATGATTGGCGTGATCCTGACGGTGGCGGGCTTTGAAGGCGTAGGGCTGGTCTTTACCGGGTCGCTGATCCTCGGCCTGATCATGGCTTTCTTCCCGGCGATTGCGCAGCGCTACATGAAGCGCATTACCGGCAACGATGAGATTGCCTTCGGCCACTTCGGCACGCTGGGCTACGTGCTGTCCGGCTGGATTGGCAGCAAGGTAGGTAAAGGTTCCCGCTCAACCGAAGAGATGAACCTGCCGAAGAACCTGAGCTTCCTGCGCGACAGCTCAATCTCCATCTCCCTGACCATGATGATTATCTACCTGATTATGGCGGTGAGCGCCGGGCGCGAGTACGTCGAGGCCACCTTCAGCGCCGGTCAGAACTACCTCGTGTACGCCATCATCATGGCTATCACTTTCGCGGCGGGCGTGTTCATCATCCTTCAGGGCGTACGCCTGATTCTGGCGGAAATCGTCCCGGCTTTTACCGGCTTCTCGGAAAAACTGGTGCCGAACGCGCGTCCTGCGCTGGACTGCCCGGTGGTGTATCCCTATGCACCTAACGCGGTGCTGATTGGCTTCCTGTTCAGCTTCCTCGGCGGGATTGTGGGGTTGTTCATCTGCGGTCAGTTTAGCTGGGTGCTGATCCTCCCGGGCGTGGTGCCGCACTTCTTCACCGGCGCAACCGCGGGCGTGTTCGGTAACGCCACCGGCGGACGTCGCGGGGCGATGATTGGCGCCTTTGCCAACGGCCTGCTGATTACCTTCCTGCCGGTCCTGCTGCTGCCGGTACTGGGCGCCATTGGCTTTGCCAACACCACCTTCTCTGACGCCGACTTCGGCGCGGTTGGGATTGTGCTCGGCAACCTGGCGCGCTTCCTGTCGCCGCTGGCCATCACCGGGCTGGTCGTGGCGCTGTTCGCGCTGCTGGTGGCGTACAACGTCTTCGCGAAAAACAAACCTGCGGGCGGTAACGCGCAGGAAAACACCGGAGCCAAATCATGAATGAGAAAGAGATAACCGAACTCGCGCGTCAGATCCGCCTGGAGACGCTGAAATCCCTGACGCAGCTGGGCTTTGGCCACTACGGGGGCAGCATGTCGGTGGTTGAAACCCTGGCCGTGCTGTACGGCGCGGTGATGAAAATCGACCCGGCGGACCCGGACTGGCCGGAGCGAGACTATTTTGTGCTGTCAAAAGGCCATGCGGGCCCCGCGCTCTACAGCACCCTGGCGATCAAGGGCTACTTTCCGATAGAAGAGCTGAGCACGCTCAACCAGAACGGGACGCGCCTGCCGAGCCACCCGGACCGTCTGAAAACGCGCGGCGTAGATGCTACCACCGGTTCGCTGGGACAGGGGATTTCCATCGCCGGCGGCATGGCGCTGTCGCACAGGCTGGCAGGGCGGCCGAATCGGGTCTTCTGCATCGTCGGCGACGGCGAGCTGAACGAGGGTCAGTGCTGGGAAGCGTTCCAGTTTATTGCCCACCATCGCCTGAACAACCTGACGGTGTTTGTCGACTGGAACAAACAGCAGCTCGACGGCGAGCTGGATGAGATCATCTGCGCGTTCGACCTCGAGGGCAAATTCCGCGCCTTTGGCTTTGACGTGGTGACGGTCAAGGGGGACGACATTCCGGCGCTGCTGGCGGTGACGTCGCGGGTCCCGGCTGCCGATGCGCGTCCGTTAGTCGTCATCCTCGATAGCATTAAGGGGCAGGGTGTGCCGTACCTGGAACAGCTCAGCAACTCGCACCACCTGCGATTGACCGCAGAGAGCAAAGCGGCCCTCAACGAGACGATTCGCCAACTGGAGGCTTCACATGATTAAGGTTGCACCGGCAGGACAGAAAGACGCCGTTGAGATGCGTAAAGTTTACGCGGGCTTCGTGGCAAAGCAGATTGAGGCCGGAAGCGACATCATTGCGCTTGAAGCCGACCTGATGAGCTCGATGGCGATGGACGGCGTGGCGCGCGATTATCCGCAGCACGTGATTAACTGCGGCATTATGGAAGCTAACGTCATCGGCACGGCAGCCGGGCTGTCGCTTACCGGCCGCAAGCCGTTCGTTCACACCTTCACCGCCTTTGCCAGCCGCCGCTGCTTTGACCAGTTGTTTATGTCCCTCGACTATCAGCGCAACAACGTGAAGGTGATTGCCTCAGACGCGGGCGTGACGGCCTGCCACAACGGCGGAACGCATATGTCGTTTGAGGATATGGGCATTGTGCGCGGGCTGGCGCATTCGGTGGTGCTGGAAGTCACCGATGCGGTGATGTTTGAGGACGTGCTGCGCCAGCTTATCGATCTCGACGGCTTCTACTGGGTGCGGACCATTCGTAAGCAGGCGCCGAGCGTGTATGCGCCGGGCTCCACCTTCACCATTGGAAAAGGTAACGTGCTGCGCGAAGGCAGTGATATCACGCTGATTGCCAACGGCATCATGGTTGCAGAAGCCCTTGAGGCGGCGCGGCAGCTTGAGCAGGAGGGCGTCAGCGCGGCGGTCATCGACATGTTTACCCTGAAGCCCATCGACCGGATGCTGGTGAAAAACTACGCCGAGAAAACCGGGCGCATCGTGACCTGTGAAAACCACAGCATTCACAACGGGCTGGGGTCGGCGGTGGCAGAAGTGCTGGTGGAAACCTGTCCGGTGCCGATGCGGCGGGTCGGGGTCAAGGAGCGTTACGGCCAGGTGGGAACGCAGGATTTCCTGCAGAAAGAGTATGGCCTGACGGCACATGACATTGTATCGGCGGCGCGCGAGCTGCTGTAAATAAAAAAGGCGACCGGTTAAGTGGTCGCCTTTTTGTTGCCCGGTGGCGCTAGCGCTTACCGGGCCTACGGTTTTGTAGGCCGGATAAGCGAAGCGCCATCCGGCAATACATTACTGCTGCTGCGAAGACTGGATCGCTGTCAGCGCGATGGTGTAAACGATATCGTCTACCAGTGCGCCACGAGACAGGTCGTTCACAGGTTTGCGCATGCCCTGCAGCATTGGCCCGATGGAGATCAGGTCGGCAGAACGCTGTACCGCTTTGTAGGTGGTGTTACCGGTGTTCAGATCCGGGAAGATGAACACGGTAGCGCGACCTGCAACCGGAGAGTTCGGCGCTTTGGATTTTGCAACGTCAGCCATGACTGCGGCATCGTACTGCAGCGGGCCGTCGATCATCAGATCAGGGCGTTTTTCCTGCGCAATACGGGTCGCTTCACGCACTTTCTCTACGTCGCTACCTGCACCAGATGTGCCGGTGGAGTAGGAGAGCATCGCCACGCGCGGCTCGATACCGAAAGCGGTCGCGGAGTCTGCGGACTGGATAGCGATCTCTGCCAGCTGCTCTGCGGTTGGATCCGGGTTGATCGCGCAGTCGCCGTAAACGTAAACCTGTTCAGGCAGCAGCATGAAGAACACGGAAGACACCAGAGAGCTGCCTGGCGCGGTTTTGATCAGCTGCAGCGGTGGACGGATGGTGTTCGCCGTGGTGTGAACCGCACCGGAAACCAGACCGTCAACTTCGTCCTGCTCCAGCATCAGCGTGCCCAGCACCACGTTGTCTTCCAGCTGCTCACGCGCAACGGCTTCGGTCATGCCCTTGCTCTTACGCAGCTCAACCAGACGGGCGACGTAGCTTTCGCGAACCACTTCCGGGTCAACGATTTCGATGCCAGCGCCCAGCTCAACGCCCTGAGAGGCCGCTACGCGGTTGATCTCATCCGGGTTACCCAGCAGCACACAGGTCGCGATGCCGCGCTCTGCACAGATAGCCGCCGCTTTAACGGTACGTGGTTCGTCGCCTTCTGGCAGAACAACGCGTTTGCCCGCTTTACGCGCCAGCTCGGTCAGCTGGTAACGGAAGGCTGGAGGAGACAGACGGCGGCTGCGCTCGGAGGTCGCGGTCAGGGATTCGATCCAGTCTGCGTTGATGTAGCCCGCAACGTATTCCTGTACTTTCTCGATACGCTCGTGGTCATCAACCGGCACTTCCAGGTTGAAGCTCTGCAGGCTCAGGGAGGTCTGCCAGGTGTTGGTGTTCACCATAAAGACCGGCAGGCCGGTAGCGAACGCGCGTTCGCACAGCTTGCTGACGCGTGGGTCCATCTCGTAGGCACCGGTCAGCAGGATCGCACCGATTTCCACGCCGTTCATTGCGGCCAGGCAGGCTGCAACCAGCACGTCAGGACGGTCTGCGGAGGTCACCAGCAGGGAACCTGCGCGGAAGTGTTCCAGCATGTGCGGAATGCTACGCGCACAGAAGGTCACGGACTTCACGCGACGGGTGTTAATGTCGCCTTCGTTAATCACGGTCGCGTTCAGGTGACGCGCCATGTCGATTGCACGGGTGGCAATCAGATCGAAGCTCCATGGCACCGCGCCCAGAACCGGAAGCGGGCTGGATTCCTGCAGCTTAGCCGGGTCAACTTTGATGACTTTCGCTTTGGACGAGTCGTCGAAGATCTCGGACAGGTCAGGGCGAGTACGGCCCTGCTCATCCACTGGCGCGTTCAGCTTGTTGACGATCACGCCGGTGATGTTGGTATTTTTCGCGCCGCCGAAGCTGCTGCGCGTCAGTTCGATACGCTCGTTCAGCTGTTCCGGGGTGTCAGTGCCCTGAGACATCACGAAAACGATCTCTGCGTTCAGGGTTTTCGCGATTTCGAAGTTCAGAGACTGGGCAAACTGGTGTTTGCGGGTTGGAACCAGACCTTCAACCAGCACCACTTCCGCGTCTTGCGCGTTAGCATGGTAGTTGGCGATGATCTCTTCCATCAGCACGTCTTTCTGGTTGCTGGAGAGCAGAGACTCAACGTGGCTCATCTTCAGCGGTTCAGCCGCCGGCAGATTGGAGTTCTTGCGAACGATGGTGGTGGTCTGGTCTGGTGCATCGCCACCGGCACGTGGCTGGGCGATTGGCTTAAAGACGCTCAGACGAACGCCTTTGCGTTCCATAGCACGGATAACGCCAAGGCTGACGCTGGTCAGGCCGACGCTGGTTCCGGTAGGGATCAGCATAATAGTACGGGACACGGTTTATCCTCTTTCGTTACCGCCCAAATCGGGCGGGTTACAAAACAGCACCGCCAGCATTGCTGGCGGTGTGGAATCAGGCAGTCAGGCGGTGCGCGTCTTGCGCGATGACCAGTTCTTCGTTAGTTGGGATAACGAGAGCAGGGCGGGTGCCTTCTTTGTTGATGAAGCCAGACTTGCCGAAGCGGGCAGCCAGGTTACGCTCGTGATCAACGTCGAAGCCCAGAACGCCCAGTTTGCCCAGGGACAGTTCACGAACCATTGCCGCGTTCTCACCGATACCACCGGTGAAGATAACCGCGTCCAGACGGCCTTCCATCAGCGCAGTGTAAGAGCCGATGTATTTCGCCAGACGGTGGCAGTAAACGTCCATTGCACGTTTAGCGTCTTCTTTCTCTGCGTAGTTGTCTTCAACGTAACGGCAGTCGCTGGTGACTTCGGTCAGACCCAGCAGGCCAGACTCTTTGGTCAGCATTTTGTTGATCTGGTCAACGCTCATGCCCAGGGTGTCGTGCAGGTGGAAGATGATCGCCGGGTCGATGTCACCGGAACGGGTACCCATCACCAGACCTTCCAGCGGGGTCAGACCCATGGACGTATCAACACATTTACCATTGCGGATAGCCGATACAGAACCACCATTGCCCAGGTGGCAGGTGATGATGTTCAGTTCTTCAACCGGCTTGTTCAGCACTTTTGCCGCTTCCTGAGTCACATAGAAGTGGCTGGTGCCGTGCGCGCCGTAACGACGTACGCCGTGCTCTTTGTACAGGCTGTATGGCAGGGCATAGAGGTAAGACTCTTCCGGCATGGTCTGATGGAACGCGGTGTCGAATACGGCCACGTTTTTGTCTTTCAGATTCGGGAAGGATTTCAGCGCTTCAGCGATACCGATCAGGTGAGCCGGGTTGTGCAGCGGTGCAAAAGAAGCTGCATCTTTGATACCCTGAATAACGGAATCGTCGATAACTACAGAGCCGGTGTATTTTTCGCCGCCGTGAACAACACGGTGACCAATCGCAGTCAGCTGAGCAGACAGTTCTGGTTTTTGTGCCAGAATAGTGTTAACGATAAAGTTCAGCGCTTCACTGTGAGCGGCGCCTGCACCTAAAGCCGCTTCTTGTTTGCTGCCGTCCATCTTCCACTTGATACGTGCTTCAGGCAGATGGAAACATTCGGCCAAACCAGAGAGGTATTCGTCACCGTTGAGCGCATCGATGATGGCGAATTTCAGTGAGGAGCTACCGCAGTTCAGAACCAGTACTAACTTACTCGACATGGAAGTACCTATTATTGATACGTGGCTAAAAAAACGTCAGTGAGTCTAACAGCGTAACGCATGATGACCCGGACATTTATGATTAACATCATGCCAAACGAACATTGTGGCATGATGGAAGAAATAACTATGATTTTATGCCATTTTGCACAATTTTCAGCCAATGGCATAATATGCAATAATTTGACGAGCTAATGATTCTCGTCTGAGGCCCTATCAGGCTGGCACAGGATACCCGATACGGGGTAGTGATGACAAAATATTTTGAACGTTGTCATAGCTTGTTGTGGTTTTGCACGAAAATTTTAATTTTTATATGTGAAGTTGAGGTACAGCCATGTCGACACCAGAGAACCCGTCCGTTAATTTCTTTAGCCTGTTTCGTCGGGGACAGCATTACGCAAAGACGTGGCCGATGGAAAAGCGCCTTGCGCCGATGTTTATTGAGAATCGCACCATCCGCGCCACGCGCTATGCGATTCGCTTTATGCCGCCTGTCGCTATCTTTACGCTGTGCTGGCAGATTGCGCTCGGTGGACAGCTTGGCCCTGCCGTCGCCACGGCACTCTTCGCATTAAGCCTGCCAATGCAGGGCCTGTGGTGGTTAGGTAAACGGTCCATCACGCCACTTCCCCCTTCTATTTTACACTGGTTTTATGAAGTGCGCGGTAAACTGGAAGAGGCCGGGCAGGCGCTCGCCCCGGTGGAAGGCAAGCCGGATTACCAGGCGCTGGCGGACACGTTAAAGCGTGCATTTAAGCAACTGGATAAAACATTCCTCGATGACTTGTGATTGATCATCGAAACGACCAAGAAAAGAGGGCACAGTAACAATCAGTTACCGTGTCTTTTTTTTAAGTGCAATGCGCTACAGGAGTCGAAAGATGGAAATGACCCATGCCCAACGTCTGATTTTGTCTAACCAGTACAAGATGATGACTATGCTTGATCCCGATAACGCTGCGCGCTACAGCCGCCTGCAAACCATCGTCGAACGCGGCTTTGGTCTACAAATGCGCGAACTGGACCGCGAGTTTGGCGAGCTGAAAGAAGAAACCTGTCGCATCGTGATCGACATTATGGAGATGTATCACGCCCTGCATGTGTCCTGGACGAATCTCAAAGATCAGCAGTCCATTGACGAGCGCCGCGTGACCTTCTTAGGTTTTGATGCCGCAACGGAAGCGCGTTATCTCAGCTATGTGCGCTTCATGGTGAATACGGAAGGACGTTATACCCACTTTGACGCGGGCACCCACGGCTTCAACGCGCAGACCCCGATGTGGGATAAATATCAGCGTATGCTGAGCGCGTGGCACGCCTGCCCGCGTCAGTACCATTTAAGCAGCAACGAAATTCAACAAATCATTAATGCCTGACGGAGGTGCGTGTGCAGTGTAGAGGTTTTCTGTTTGATCTGGACGGTACGCTGGTGGACTCGCTGCCGGTTGTGGAACGTTCCTGGTGCCATTGGGCTGACAGACATGGCATCGACCATCAGGACGTGCTGAATTTTATCCATGGCAAACAGGCCATCACCTCGCTACGGCACTTCCTGGCCGGACGCTCTGAGGACGACATTCAGGCGGAGTTCAAGTACCTGGAACACATTGAAGCCACCGATACGGACGGCATCACCGCGTTACCGGGCGCGCGCGAACTGCTTGAGCATCTGAACGAGGCGCAGATCCCGTGGGCTATCGTCACCTCCGGTTCCGTGCCGGTGGCCCACGCCCGGCACAAGGCTGCAGGATTGCCGACGCCGGACGTGTTTATCACGGCGGAGCGCGTGAAGCGGGGTAAACCGGAGCCTGACGCATTTTTACTGGGCGCTGAACTGCTGGGCCTGGACCCTGCAGAGTGCGTGGTGGTCGAAGATGCGGCGGCTGGCGTACTGGCCGGGCTGAACGCAGGAAGCCACGTCATCGCCGTTAACGTTCCGGCGGAATCTCCCCGCCTGGACGAGGCAGACCTGGTGCTGGATTCACTGACGGCACTGTCTGTTTCAAAAGCCTCTGACGGAGTTGTAACCGTCTCGCTAAAAATGTAACCCCATGATATGGCCCCACATTGCTGGGGCTTTTTTATGGCAAAATTTCTCATCTTCCACTGACAAGGATAGGTTGTGAACGGTGAACTGATTTGGGTCCTGAGCCTGCTTTTAATCGCCATCATTCTTTTTGCCACGGGCAAGGTACGCATGGACGCCGTCGCCCTGTTTGTTATCGTCGCATTTGTGCTCAGCGGAACGCTGACGCTGCCGGAAGCGTTCTCCGGATTTAGCGATCCCAACGTTATCCTGATTGCCGCCCTGTTTATCATCGGAGATGGTCTGGTGCGCACCGGCGTAGCGACCATTATGGGTGCGTGGCTGGTAAAAGTGGCGGGCAGTAGCGAAACCAAGATGCTGATCTACCTGATGGTGACCGTCGCCGGGCTGGGGGCGTTTATGAGCTCCACGGGCGTGGTCGCCATCTTTATCCCGGTGGTGCTGAGCGTCTCCATGCGGATGCAGAGCTCGCCGTCGCGCCTGATGATGCCCCTGAGCTTTGCCGGGCTTATCAGCGGCATGATGACCCTGGTGGCCACGCCGCCGAACCTAGTGGTCAACAGCGAACTGATCCGGGAAGGATTTGAGGGCTTTAGCTTTTTCAGCGTCACCCCGCTTGGGCTGGTCATTCTGGTCATGGGCGTGGTCTACATGTTGCTGACCCGTTTTGCCCTGAAAGGTGAAAAACAGGACAAAAATAAAGAAGGATGGAAGCGACGCACCTTCCGCGATCTGATTAAAGAGTACCGCCTTACCGGGCGCGCGCGCCGTCTGGCGATCCGGCCCGGCTCGCCGATGGTGGGGCAGCGGCTGGATGACCTGAAGCTGCGTGAGCGCTATGGCGCGAACGTGATCGGCGTAGAGCGCTGGCGACGGTTTCGCCGGGTGATCGTCAACGTCAACGGGGTGTCGGAATTCCGCGCGCGTGACGTCCTGCTGATTGATATGTCCACCGCGGATGTGGACCTGCGCGAGTTTTGCAGCGAACAGCTGCTGGAGCCGATGGTGCTGCGCGGGGAGTATTTCTCCGATCAGGCGCTGGATGTCGGCATGGCCGAGGTGTCGCTGATCCCGGAGTCGGAACTGTTGGGCAAAACCGTGCGGGAGATGGGGTTCCGTACCCGCTATGGCCTGAACGTCGTGGGGCTGAAGCGCGATGGCGTGGCGATGGAAGGGGCGGTGGTGGATGAGCCGATCCTGCTGGGCGATATTTTTCTCGTCGTCGGTAACTGGAAGCTGATTAGCCAGCTCGGGCAAAAAGGGCGTGATTTTGTGGTGCTCAACATGCCCGTTGAGGAGAGCGACGCCTCCCCGGCCCACAGCCAGGCGCCCCATGCGATTTTTTGCCTGGTATTGATGGTGGCGCTGATGCTGACCGATGAGATCCCCAATCCGGTCGCCGCAATCATCGCCTGCCTGTTGATGGGTAAATTCCGCTGCATTGACGCCGAAAGCGCCTATAAGGCCATTCACTGGCCGAGCATCATTCTCATTGTCGGGATGATGCCCTTCGCCCTGGCGCTGCAAAAAACCGGCGGGGTAGACCTGATCGTTAAAGGCTTAATGGACGTGGGCGGCGGGTATGGGCCGTACATGATGATGGTCTGCCTGTTTATCATGTGCGCCACCATCGGCCTGTTTATCTCGAACACCGCGACGGCGGTACTGATGGCACCTATCGCCCTGGCGATGGCGAAGTCCATGGGCGTATCGCCGTATCCGTTTGCGATGATGGTGACGATGGCCGCTTCCGCGGCGTTTATGACGCCGGTCTCTTCACCGGTAAACACGCTGGTGCTGGGACCGGGGAACTACCGGTTCAGCGATTTCGTGAAGCTGGGCGTGCCGTTCACCGTGCTGGTGATGGTGGTGTGCGTGGTATTGATACCGGTCCTGTTTCCGTTCTGAGCATTTTGCCGGGTGGCGGCTGCGCCTACCCGGCCAACAAGCCAGCAGGCCCTGCCAGCGCAGCGCCGCTGGGCGTAAATCAGAGTGGCGAATCCTGGCTGATCTCATCCAGCGATAAATGGAAGCTCGGTACAAAGACCTGCATAAAGTAATCCATCTCTTCGCTGCGGCGGGATTCCAGCGTTTTTTCCAGGCGCGTTTTCGCCAGCAAGAATTCGTTATTCCCTGCGGACAGCTCTTCGAGACACTTCAGATAGGCACACAGCGCGTCGGCCTGTTTAACCAGCGACTTTTCATCTTCCGTGTACTGATGCTCGTTGATAAGCGGCTCGAAAATATCACGAAGCTCTTCGGGCACCATCTCAATCAGCTTCTGCTGGGCAATTTTCTCAATGGCCTTATATTCCTGCGCAATTTGCGAGTTGAAATATTTCACCGGCGTAGGCAGGTCGCCGGTGAGCACTTCTGACGCATCGTGGTACATCGCCAGCAGGGCGATGCGCTCTGGATTAACCTGACCGTTGAATTTGCGATTTTTAATCGCGGCCAGCGCGTGAGCGACCATCGCAACCTGCAGACTGTGCTCTGACACATTTTCCGTACGGACATTGCGCATCAGCGGCCAGCGGTTGATGAGTTTCAGGCGGGAGAGGTGGGCAAAGAAATGACTCTGACTCATAGGTTACCTTTTGTCTTCACTGCGACAGGCGTTCATTGTGCGGGGAGGGGAGGCAAGATGCAAATTTGAGGATTTTGCAGGCCGGGTGAGCGCAGCGCCACCCGGCAGAAAGGCAACGTTACTGATGGTATCCGGAGAGGAAGCGGCCGAAACGGCTGATGGCCATTTCCAGGTCATCTTCGCGCGGCAGCGTCACGATACGCACGTGATCCGGCCACGGCCAGTTAAACGCCGTGCCCTGAACCAGCAGCACTTTTTCCTGCAGCAGGAAATCGAGCACCATTTTCTGGTCGTCGTGGATATTGAAACGCTTTGCGTCAATTTTCGGGAACATATAGAGCGCCCCGTTCGGCTTCACGCAGGAGACACCCGGAATATCGTTAATCAGCTCCCACGCGCGGTTACGCTGTTCGTACAGGCGTCCACCGGGCACGATAAACTCGCTAATGCTCTGATAGCCGCCGAGCGCGGTCTGGATCGCGTGCTGCGCCGGCACGTTGGCGCATAAACGCATGGAGGCCAGCATTTCCAGCCCTTCAATATAGCCTTTGGCGTGCTTTTTCGGACCGTTTAACACCATCCAGCCCTGGCGGAAACCAGCCACGCGGTAGGTTTTGGACAGGCCGTTAAAGGTGACGGTCAGCAGGTCCGGGGCCAGCGCGGCGATGGAATGGTGCTGCGCCGCGTCGTAGAGGATCTTGTCGTAAATTTCGTCTGCAAAGATGATCAGGTTGTGCTGGCGGGCCAGCTCGACGATCTCCATCAGCAGCTCTTTTGAGTAAACCGCGCCCGTCGGGTTGTTGGGGTTAATAATGACGATACCGCGCGTGCGGGGCGTAATTTTTGCGCGTATATCATCCAGGTCCGGGAACCAGTCAGAGGATTCGTCGCACAGATAATGCACTGCTTTACCGCTGGACAGTGATACGGCAGCCGTCCACAGCGGATAGTCCGGCGCGGGTACCAGCATTTCGTCCCCGCTGTTCAGCAGGGCCTGCATTGCCTGCACAATCAGTTCGGAGACGCCGTTGCCGATATAGATATCTTCAACGGTAACATCACGCATACCGCGTGCCTGGTAGTGCTGCATAATGGCTTTACGTGCGGAGTAAAGTCCTTTTGAATCGCAATAGCCTTGTGCAGTCGGAAGGTTGCGGATCACATCAACCAGAATTTCATCCGGCGCTTCAAAACCAAATGGCGCAGGGTTACCAATGTTGAGTTTCAGAACCTTGTTGCCTTCTTCTTCAAGGCGTTTTGCCTCTTTCAGAACCGGGCCGCGGATGTCATAACAGACGTTATCTAGCTTGCTGGATTTTTCGATAGGGGACATGAACCTTTAACCTTTTCGCTATTATTGCCGCTCCCTGCCGTGGAAGTCAGCACGGAATAATGTACTCCCCCCTCGCTTCGTTTTGAAGGGTGTGCAGGAGAAGATTTTGTGCCCGGAGCAAATTATTGATGAATCTTTTTCGCTGCGCGTACACTTTTTCACTGTCTTAAAGTTGCGCGCTTAGCGAGAGGTTAGGTTAAATGTGCTATCCATTTGCCAAAATACTGTATAATGTGCTGTTAAAAATAAGTGGTAAGCTGGACAGAGGTGGCAATCACCCTGAGTGACTTTTCGTAAAACTGAATGCTTGATGCCTGTTTCTGTAATAGCATACTGTGGATAAAAGTTACTCATGTGAAATTAATGTTAAGTGCCATTAATGAATAGTCTTAATCTAAATTAAAATTTATTTATTATTAACCTATAAAATGCAACTTTAGTTAATTTTAATAAAATTAGTTTAGAAGCTTAACATTCTTCTTTAATCCTTAATATTGCAATAAGACTTATAAATAAAGTGGATTTGGGTTAAGATGTCTTCAAGGAAAGCAGAGGACAGATGCACGTTTTTTGTATATCTGACACTGGTTTTCTGAATTAATTGATTGTTATTGTTAGAGTTATCTCTGGCTGGAATGTGTCGCACATCTCCTGCTACGTTGACAGCGCTGCGATACAGATGGCAGAAAAGGTGTTATACCTTTAATGTAATTTACATAAACCTGCGAACATCTAAATATCCTGAACGTTTAAGAGAATAAAAATAACGTCATGAAACGTGCTTTCTGACTGTTGATATAAAGCAGCACAATAACTATCTGTCAGGCAGTCTGCCGGGCCGGGATGCGAGGGAAAATCTTCAGAGGGAATTGCTTAACTGTACACACACAGCTTCAACCCGGGCAGCTCCGCACGAGCAACCTGAAAGTGAATAGATATGATAAATGCAAATCGTCCGATAATGAATCTCGACCTCGATCTGCTGAGAACGTTTGTTGCGGTCGCCGATCTCAACACTTTTGCAGCAGCTGCTGCCGCCGTTTGCCGAACTCAGTCCGCCGTCAGCCAGCAAATGCAGCGGCTGGAGCAACTGGTGGGTAAAGAGCTATTTGCCCGTCACGGGCGTAATAAGCTCTTAACGGAACACGGTATTCAGCTTCTGGGTTATGCCAGGAAAATTCTTCGCTTTAATGATGAAGCATGTATGTCATTAATGTTTAGCAACCTTCAGGGCGTGCTAACGTTAGGTGCATCTGATGAGTCGGCGGATACTATATTGCCGTTTCTTCTCAATCGCATCAGTTCGGTTTATCCGAAGCTTGCGCTGGACGTTAGCGTAAAGCGTAATGCTTTTATGGTTGAGATGTTAAATGAGAATAAAGTCGACCTGGTGGTCACCACGCATCGTCCCGGGCAGTTTGATTGCCTGACGCTGCGTACATCACCTACGCACTGGTATTGCGCGGCCGAATACGTGCTGCAAAAAGGCGAGCCGGTGCCGCTGGTGTTACTGGATGACCCGAGCCCGTTCCGCGATATGGTGCTGACGGCGCTGAATGAGGCCAATATTCCGTGGCGTCTGGCGTATGTGGCGTCCACGCTGCCAGCGGTGCGTGCCGCCGTGAAAGCCGGTCTGGGTGTTACCGCCCGTCCGGTAGAAATGATGAGCCCCGATCTGCGCGTTCTGGGAAAATCCGATGGCCTGCCTGCGCTGCCGGATACGGAATATCTGCTCTGCCATAATTCGTCCAGCCATAACGAGCTGGCAAAGGTGGTGTTCGAGGCGATGGAAAACTACCATAACCCGTGGCAGTTCGAGCGCGTTACCTCCGAAGGGGGGGATGATTCCCTGATCGTTGAAGGGGATTTTGAGTGATCGCCAGCTCAAAATTCTGGTAACAAAATGTAAGTGTAAAAAAAAGCCACTCGTGTGATTTTCACATGCAGTGGCTTTTTTTTAGCAATAATACCCGCGTATGCCGCGTGGATTTACGGGATACCCTCTATTTATCAATAAGCTAAATGCTTTTGATTAAAACTCATCCGTTTTCCGTTCTAACTTCATCCATATCCCCCCTATGTTAAAAAAACAGGAAATATGTTGCCGTTTTCCAGGTTGAATTAACAAAAGCGTGTCGCAGATCAAGAAAATACTCCTATTTGGGGGGAGGAATCGTTGGCAAATCCTGTCAAAATAGGAGGGTTATTTTTTTTACTTCCGAAACGGACACGATTCAACAACATACATTTGACGGAAAGTCATGTACCCACCAGGGTTAAAGGGCACCAAATGTTAATGAGAATCGCTCGATGTAATTTAATGTGAAGAAACCTTTGTTAAAGTTGACAATAGGTTATAGAAAGGAGTAAAAAACCCCATCATTTTGCTGTCTACGTCTCATTTCTGACAGTTAGTGTAAGGTTATTTGTTCCTCCCCATGAATCGATGTGATGCCCATCTGCCAGCAAGAGCAGTGTCGTTGGTATCACTTTTGATGAGTAAGCAATGAGTATGTCAACATCCACAGAAGTCATCGCTCATCACTGGGCATTCGCAATCTTTCTTATTGTAGCCATTGGCCTGTGCTGCCTGATGTTAGTCGGCGGCTGGTTCCTGGGCGGTCGCGCCCGTGCAAGGCACAAAAACACACCTTTCGAATCAGGTATTGATTCAGTAGGTACCGCTCGCTTACGCCTGTCTGCCAAGTTTTACCTGGTAGCCATGTTCTTCGTCATCTTCGACGTGGAAGCGCTTTACCTCTTCGCATGGTCTACCTCCATTCGCGAAAGTGGTTGGGTGGGCTTTGTCGAGGCCGCAATTTTCATTTTAGTGCTACTGGCCGGTCTGGTTTATCTGGTGCGTATTGGCGCGCTTGACTGGACGCCTGCGCGTTCACGTCGTGAACACATCAACCCGGAAAACAGTATCTCTAATCGTCAGCAGTAACAGCGAGGCAATAAGATGGATTATACGCTCACCCGCATAGATCCTAACGGTGAGAACGACCGTTACCCCCTGCAAAAACAGGAGATCGTAACCGACCCCCTGGAGCAAGAAGTCAATAAAAGCGTGTACATGGGCAAACTCGAACATGCCATGCACGATATGGTCAACTGGGGTCGTAAGAACTCCATCTGGCCTTACAACTTTGGCCTTTCTTGCTGCTACGTTGAAATGGTGACGTCATTCACTGCGGTGCATGACGTTGCGCGTTTTGGGGCAGAGGTACTGCGTGCTTCCCCACGTCAGGCTGACCTGATGGTGGTGGCCGGTACCTGCTTTACCAAGATGGCACCTGTTATTCAGCGTCTTTATGACCAGATGCTGGAGCCAAAATGGGTTATCTCCATGGGCGCATGTGCTAACTCTGGCGGTATGTACGACATCTATTCCGTCGTACAGGGCGTAGATAAATTTATCCCAGTGGATGTGTACATCCCGGGTTGTCCGCCTCGTCCGGAAGCCTACATGCAGGCGCTGATGCTGCTGCAGGAGTCCATCGGTAAAGAACGTCGCCCACTGTCGTGGGTCGTTGGCGATCAGGGTGTGTATCGCGCGAACATGCAGTCTGAGCGCGAGCGTAAACGTGGTGAACGTATTGCCGTCACCAATCTGCGTACGCCTGACGAAATTTAATTTGCGCCTGTAGGCCTGGAGAACACCTTCGCATATCACTACTCAAATAGCGCGAAGCCAGGCTCAACAGTCACCACGGACCATTTGCAATGGTGAACAATATGACCGACTTAACCGCGCAAGAAGCCGCCTGGCAGACCCGGGATCATCTGGATGACCCAGTCATTGGCGAACTGCGCAACCGTTTTGGGCCGGATGCCTTTACTGTTCAGGCTACCCGCACCGGGGTACCCGTTGTTTGGGTGAAGCGTGAACAATTGCTGGAAGTTGTCGATTTCCTCAAGAAATTGCCAAAACCATACGTCATGCTGTTTGACTTACACGGCATGGACGAACGTCTCAGAACGCACCGCCAGGGTCTCCCTGCTGCGGATTTTTCCGTTTTCTACCACCTGATCTCAATAGACCGTAATACGGATATCATGCTCAAGGTGGCATTGTCTGAAAACGACATGCATCTGCCGACGATCACCAAACTTTTCCCGAACGCCAACTGGTACGAGCGTGAAACCTGGGAAATGTTCGGGATGACCTTCGACGGCCACCCACACCTGACGCGCATCATGATGCCGCAGACCTGGACCGGCCACCCGCTGCGTAAAGACTACCCGGCACGTGCTACCGAATTCGATCCGTTTGAGCTGACCAAAGCCAAGCAGGATCTGGAGATGGAGGCGCTGACCTTCAAACCGGAAGACTGGGGCATGAAGCGCGGTACCGACAACGAGGACTTCATGTTCCTCAACCTCGGTCCGAACCACCCGTCTGCGCACGGTGCTTTCCGTATTATTCTTCAGCTCGACGGCGAAGAGATTGTCGACTGCGTGCCAGACATCGGCTACCACCACCGTGGTGCTGAGAAGATGGGCGAGCGTCAGTCCTGGCACAGCTACATTCCGTATACTGACCGTATCGAGTACCTCGGCGGCTGCGTCAACGAAATGCCATACGTGCTGGCCGTTGAGAAACTGGCAGGCATTACCGTGCCGGATCGCGTTAACGTGATTCGCGTCATGCTGTCAGAACTGTTCCGTATCAACAGCCACCTGCTGTACATCTCCACGTTCATTCAGGACGTCGGCGCAATGACCCCGGTCTTCTTCGCCTTTACCGATCGTCAGAAAATCTACGATCTGGTAGAAGCCATTACCGGTTTCCGTATGCACCCGGCCTGGTTCCGTATCGGCGGTGTGGCACACGATCTGCCGCGCGGCTGGGACCGTCTGCTGCGTGAATTCCTCGACTGGATGCCGAAACGACTGGCCTCTTACGAGAAAGCCGCGCTGCGTAACACCATTCTGAAAGGCCGTTCCCAGGGCGTTGCTGCCTACGGCGCGAAAGAAGCGCTGGAGTGGGGGACAACAGGTGCTGGCCTGCGCGCGACCGGTATTGATTTCGACGTGCGTAAAGCCCGTCCTTACTCTGGCTACGAGAACTTCGACTTTGAAGTCCCGGTGGGCGGCGGCGTTTCCGACTGCTACACCCGCGTGATGCTGAAAGTGGAAGAGCTGCGCCAGAGTCTGCGCATCCTTGAGCAGTGCCTCAACAACATGCCGGAAGGCCCGTTCAAGGCGGATCACCCGCTGACCACGCCGCCACCGAAAGAGCGCACGCTGCAACATATCGAAACCCTGATCACCCACTTCCTGCAGGTTTCCTGGGGGCCGGTCATGCCGGCGCAAGAATCCTTCCAGATGATTGAAGCGACCAAGGGTATTAACAGTTACTACCTGACCAGTGACGGCAGCACCATGAGCTACCGTACCCGCGTGCGTACGCCGAGCTTTGCGCACCTGCAGCAGATCCCGTCCGCCATCCGCGGCAGTCTGGTCTCCGACCTGATTGTGTATCTGGGTAGTATCGATTTTGTTATGTCAGATGTGGACCGCTAATTATGCACGAGAATCAACAACCACAAACCGAGGCTTTTGAGCTGAGTGCGGCAGAGCGTGAAGCGATTGAGCACGAGATGCACCACTACGAAGACCCGCGTGCGGCGTCCATTGAAGCGCTGAAAATCGTACAGAAACAGCGTGGTTGGGTGCCGGACGGGGCGATCTATGCGATCGCGAAAGTGCTGGGTATTCCGGCAAGTGACGTAGAAGGCGTAGCCACGTTCTACAGCCAGATCTTCCGTCAGCCGGTAGGCCGCCATGTGATCCGCTACTGTGACAGCGTGGTCTGCCACATCACCGGTTATCAGGGCATTCAGGCTGCGATTGAGAAGAAGCTCAATATCAAGCCGGGCCAGACCACGTTCGATGGGCGCTTTACTCTGCTGCCAACCTGCTGCCTGGGTAACTGCGACAAGGGGCCGACCATGATGATTGATGAGGACACTCACAGCCATCTGACGCCGGAAGCGATTCCTGACCTGCTGGAGCAGTACAAATGAAAACTGTAATTCGTACTGCTGAGACGCATCCACTGACCTGGCGTCTGCGTGATGACAAACAGCCGGTATGGCTCGACGAATATCAGAGCAAAAACGGCTATGCCGGTGCGCGTAAAGCCCTCGGCGGCATGGCGCCGGACGACATCGTTAACGCGGTAAAAGAGTCTGGTCTGAAAGGACGCGGCGGCGCGGGCTTCTCCACCGGTCTGAAGTGGAGCCTGATGCCAAAAGACGAATCCATGAACATCCGTTACCTGCTGTGTAACGCCGATGAAATGGAGCCGGGCACCTATAAAGACCGCCTGCTGATGGAGCAGCTGCCGCACCTGCTGGTGGAAGGCATGCTGATCTCCGCGTTCGCGCTGAAAGCGTACCGTGGCTACATCTTCCTGCGCGGTGAGTACATCGAAGCGGCAGAAAACCTGCGTCGCGCGATTGCCGAAGCCACCGAAGCGGGCCTGCTGGGTAAAAACATTCTCGGCACCGGGTTTGACTTCGAACTGTTCGTGCACACCGGTGCCGGGCGTTATATCTGCGGTGAAGAGACCGCGCTGATTAACTCCCTGGAAGGCCGCCGTGCGAACCCGCGTTCCAAGCCACCGTTCCCGGCAAGCTCCGGCGTGTGGGGTAAACCGACCTGCGTCAACAACGTCGAGACCCTGTGCAACGTTCCGGCTATCCTCGCGAACGGCGTGGAGTGGTATCAGGGCATCTCCTCAAGCAAAGATGCCGGTACCAAGCTGATGGGCTTCTCCGGTCGCGTGAAAAATCCTGGCGTCTGGGAACTGCCGTTCGGTACCACCGCGCGCGAAATTCTTGAAGACTACGCCGGCGGCATGCGCGATGGCCTGAAATTCAAAGCCTGGCAGCCGGGTGGGGCAGGGACAGACTTCCTGACCGAAGCCCACCTTGACCTGCCGATGGAATTCGAAAGCATTGGTAAAGCAGGTAGCCGTCTGGGTACGGCGCTGGCGATGGCCGTCGACCACGAGATCGGTATGGTCTCGCTGGTGCGTAACCTGGAAGAGTTCTTCGCCCGTGAGTCCTGCGGCTGGTGCACACCGTGCCGTGATGGTCTGCCGTGGAGCGTGAAGATCCTGCGTGCAATCGAACGTGGCGAAGGCCAGCCTGGCGATATCGAAACGCTTGAGCAACTGTGTCGATTCTTAGGCCCGGGTAAAACCTTCTGTGCCCACGCACCGGGTGCCGTCGAACCTCTGCAGAGCGCGATCAAATATTTCCGCGACGAGTTCGAAGCAGGCATCAAGCAGCCGTTCAGCAATACCCATGCGATCAATGGGATTCAGCCGAACCTGCTTAAAGCGCGCTGGTAACGACAAGAATTTTGATTAACGCTCGGTTTCGACCGAGCCAACTGGAAGCATGCTAATGGCTACGATTCATGTAGACGGCAAAGAATACGAAGTCAACGGGGCGGACAACCTGCTGGAAGCTTGTCTGTCTCTTGGCCTCGATATTCCGTACTTTTGCTGGCATCCGGCGCTGGGCAGCGTCGGTGCTTGCCGCCAGTGTGCGGTGAAGCAATATCAAAACGCGGAAGACACGCGTGGTCGCCTGGTGATGTCCTGTATGACGCCAGCCACCGAAGGCACCTTTATTTCGATTGATGACGAAGAAGCGAAACAGTTCCGTGAAAGCGTTGTGGAATGGTTGATGACCAACCACCCGCACGACTGTCCGGTCTGTGAAGAGGGCGGTAACTGCCACCTTCAGGATATGACCGTGATGACCGGTCACAGCTTCCGTCGCTATCGCTTTACCAAGCGTACCCACCGTAACCAGGATCTGGGGCCGTTCATCTCTCACGAAATGAACCGCTGCATCGCCTGCTACCGCTGCGTGCGTTACTACAAAGACTATGCAGACGGTCAGGATCTGGGCGTGTATGGCGCACATGACAACGTCTACTTCGGTCGTCCGGAAGACGGCGTACTGGAAAGCGAATTCTCCGGTAACCTGGTAGAAATCTGCCCGACCGGCGTCTTCACGGATAAAACCCACTCCGAGCGTTACAACCGTAAATGGGACATGCAGTTTGCGCCAAGCATCTGCCAGCAATGTTCTCTCGGCTGTAACACCAGCCCGGGTGAGCGCTACGGCGAACTGCGTCGTATCGAAAACCGCTACAACGGTACCGTTAACCACTACTTCCTGTGCGACCGCGGTCGTTTCGGCTATGGCTATGTGAACCTGAAAGACCGTCCGCGTCAGCCGGTTCAGCGCCGTGGCGACGACTTCATTACCCTGAACGCTGAACAGGCGATGCAGGGCGCGGCAGATATTCTGCGCCAGTCGAAGAAAGTGATTGGTATCGGCTCCCCGCGTGCCAGCATCGAAAGCAACTTCGCGCTGCGCGAGCTGGTCGGGGCGGAAAACTTCTATACCGGCATCGCCCAGGGCGAGCAGGAACGTCTGCAGCTGGTACTGAAAGTGCTGCGTGAAGGCGGTATCCATACCCCTGCGCTGCGCGAAATTGAATCCTATGATGCGGTTCTGGTGCTGGGTGAAGACCTGACCCAGACCGGCGCACGCGCGGCTCTGGCGGTTCGTCAGGCGGTGAAGGGGAAAGCACGTGAAATGGCAGCGGCGCAGAAAGTGGCTGACTGGCAGATTGCGGCAATCCTGAACATCGGCCAGCGCGCGAAGCACCCTCTGTTTGTAACCAACGTCGACAATACCCGTCTGGACGATATTGCGGCGTGGACCTACTGCGCACCGGTTGAAGATCAGGCGCGCCTCGGCTTTGCCATTGCCCACGCGCTGGACAACAACTCACCGGCCGTTGAGCTGGATCGCGACCTGCAAAACAAGGTTGACGTGATTGTTCAGGCCCTGGCCGGTGCGAAGAAACCGCTGATTATTTCCGGTACCAACGCCGGTAGCGCAGAGATCATTCAGGCAGCAGCCAACGTGGCCAAAGCTCTGAAAGGCCGCGGTGCTGACGTTGGCGTGACCATGATTGCCCGTGCGGTGAACAGCATTGGTCTGGGCATGATTGGCGGCGGCTCGCTGGAAGCTGCGTTAAGCGAACTGGAATCCGGTGCCGCTGACGCCGTGGTGGTGCTGGAAAACGACCTGCATCGTCATGCTTCTGCCGCTCGCGTTGACGCCGCGCTCTCCAAAGCGCCGCTGGTGATGGTGATTGACCATCAGCGCACCGCGATTATGGACAAAGCGCACCTGGTGCTCTCTGCGGCAAGCTTCGCAGAAAGCGACGGTACGGTTATCAACAATGAAGGCCGCGCACAGCGTTTCTTCCAGGTTTATGACCCGGCGTACTACGACAGCAACACCGTGATGCTGGAAAGCTGGCGCTGGCTGCACTCCCTGCACAGCACCGTGCAGAGTCGTGAAGTGGACTGGACGCAGCTCGACCACGTTATCGACGCGGTGGTGGAAAAACTGCCTCAGCTGGCAGGCATTAAAGATGCCGCGCCTGAAGCGAGCTTCCGCATTCGCGGCCAGAAACTGGCGCGTGAACCGCACCGTTACAGCGGCCGTACCGCAATGCGCGCCAACATCAGCGTGCACGAACCGCGCCAGCCGCAGGATAAAGACACCATGTTCGCCTTCTCCATGGAAGGGAACAACCAGCCGTCTGCGCCGCGTTCGCAAATCCCGTTCGCATGGGCACCGGGCTGGAACTCCCCGCAGGCATGGAACAAGTTCCAGGCTGAAGTGGGCGGCTCCCTGCGCCACGGCGATCCGGGCGTGCGTCTGATTGAAGCCTCCGAAACCGGTCTGGACTTCTTCACCACCGTACCGGCGAGTTTCCAGGCGCAGGACGGTAGCTGGCGTATTGCCCCGTACTACCACCTGTTCGGTAGCGACGAGCTGTCCCAGCGTTCACCGGTCTTCCAGACCCGCATGCCGCAGCCGTACATCAAGCTCAACCCGGCGGACGCCGCGAAGCTTGGCGTTAACGCGGGCGCGAACATCGCCTTTAGCTATGACGGCCAGACCATCAGCCTGCCGCTGATTATTTCTGAAAGTCTGACAGCAGGGCAGGTCGGTCTGCCGATGGGTATGCCTGGCATCGCGCCGGTTCTGGCGGGTGCGCGTCTTGATAATCTGCAGGAGGCAAAAGCATGAGTTGGTTAACGCCGGATCTTATCGACATCCTGCTGAGCATTCTGAAAGCGATTGTTATCCTGCTGGTGGTGGTCACCTGCGGCGCGTTCATGAGCTTTGGTGAACGTCGTCTGCTCGGTCTGTTCCAGAACCGTTACGGACCGAACCGCGTGGGCTGGGGTGGTTCACTCCAGCTGGTCGCGGACATGATCAAGATGTTCTTTAAAGAGGACTGGATCCCGCGCTTCTCCGATCGCGTGATCTTTACTCTGGCACCGATGATCGCCTTCACCTCGCTGCTGCTGGCGTTTGCTATCGTTCCGGTCAGCCCGACCTGGGTGGTCGCTGACCTGAACATCGGCATTCTATTCTTCCTGATGATGGCAGGCCTCGCGGTTTACGCGGTGCTGTTCGCAGGCTGGTCCAGTAACAACAAATACTCGCTGCTGGGTGCGATGCGTGCGTCTGCGCAGACCCTGAGCTACGAAGTGTTCCTGGGGCTCTCCCTGATGGGCGTGGTGGCGCAGGCCGGTTCATTCAACATGACCGACATCGTCAACAACCAGGCCGACATCTGGAACGTGATTCCGCAGTTCTTTGGGTTTATTACCTTTGCCATCGCGGGCGTGGCGGTGTGTCACCGTCACCCGTTTGACCAGCCAGAAGCCGAACAGGAACTGGCCGACGGTTACCACATCGAATATTCCGGTATGAAATTCGGTCTGTTCTTCGTGGGCGAGTACATCGGTATCGTCACCATTTCCGCGTTGATGGTAACGCTGTTCTTCGGTGGCTGGCATGGCCCGTTCTTACCGCCGTTCATCTGGTTCGCGCTGAAAACCGCGTTCTTCATGATGATGTTCATTTTGATTCGCGCAGCGTTACCGCGTCCGCGTTATGACCAGGTAATGTCCTTCGGCTGGAAAGTGTGCCTGCCGCTGACGCTCGTCAACTTGTTGGTAACGGCCGCTGTCATTCTCTGGCAGCAGCCATAAGGGGCTATAGACCATGACCTTAAAAGAATTACTAGTAGGCTTCGGTACCCAGGTACGCAGTATCTGGATGATCGGCCTGCACGCGTTTGCCAAACGCGAAACCCGGATGTACCCGGAAGAGCCGGTATATCTGCCGCCGCGCTACCGTGGCCGTATCGTGCTGACGCGCGACCCGGACGGTTCCGAGCGCTGCGTTGCCTGTAACCTGTGTGCGGTAGCGTGCCCGGTTGGCTGTATCTCTCTGCAGAAAGCCGAGACGGTAGACGGCCGCTGGTACCCTGAGTTCTTCCGCATCAACTTCTCACGCTGCATTTTCTGCGGTCTGTGTGAAGAAGCGTGCCCAACCACGGCGATTCAGCTGACTCCAGACTTCGAGCTGGGTGAGTACAAGCGTCAGGACCTGGTGTACGAGAAAGAGGATCTGCTGATTTCCGGTCCGGGCAAATACCCGGAATATAACTTCTACCGGATGGCGGGTATGGCAATCGACGGCAAAGATAAGGGCGAAGCAGAGAACGAAGCCAAGCCTATCGACGTCAAGAGCCTGTTACCGTAAGGAGAGGGCAATGGAATTCGCTTTTTATATCTGTGGCCTTATCGCCATCCTGGCTACGCTGCGAGTGATCACGCACACCAATCCGGTGCATGCGCTGCTGTACTTAATCATCTCGCTGCTGGCCATTTCCGGGGTGTTCTTCGCACTGGGCGCGCACTTCGCCGGTGCGCTGGAAATCATCGTCTACGCCGGTGCCATCATGGTGCTGTTCGTGTTCGTCGTGATGATGCTGAACCTGGGCGGCTCTGAAATCGAGCAGGAACGTCAGTGGTTAAAACCGCAGGTGTGGATCGGCCCGGCCATTTTGTCGGCCATCATGCTGGTGGTGATCGTGTACGCCATTCTGGGTGTTAACGATCAGGGCATCGACGGCACGCCGATCGGCGCTAAAGAGGTCGGTATTACGCTCTTTGGCCCATACGTTCTGGCGGTTGAACTGGCCTCCATGCTGCTGCTGGCAGGTCTGGTTGTGGCCTTCCACGTTGGCCGCGAAGAGCGTGCTGGCGAGGTGCTGAGCAACCGCACTGACGACCGCGCGAAAAGAAAAACGGAGGAGCGCGCATGATCCCCTTAACACATGGACTGATCCTCGCTGCGATTTTATTCGTTCTGGGTCTGACTGGTCTGGTTATCCGCCGCAATCTGCTGTTTATGCTGATCGGGCTGGAAATCATGATTAACGCCTCCGCGCTGGCCTTCGTGGTCGCCGGAAGCTACTGGGGCCAGACCGATGGTCAGGTGATGTACATTCTCGCCATCAGCCTTGCGGCTGCCGAAGCGAGTATTGGCCTGGCGCTGTTGCTGCAGCTCCATCGTCGCCGCCAGAATCTGAACATCGATTCAGTAAGTGAGTTGCGTGGATGAACATGCTTGCCTTAACCATTATTTTTCCGCTGATTGGCTTCGTGCTGCTGGCGTTTTCTCGCGGCCGCTGGTCTGAGAATCTGTCTGCAACCGTCGGCATGGGCTCTGTTGGCCTGGCCGCGCTGGTGACAGCGTATGCGGGTATCGACTTCTTTAACAACGGGCGTCAGCCTTTCAGCGTGCCGCTGTGGACCTGGATGTCAGTCGGTGATTTCAACATCGGTTTCAACCTGGTGCTGGATGGTCTCTCCCTGACTATGCTCTCCGTGGTCACCGGCGTCGGCTTCCTGATCCACATGTTCGCCTCCTGGTATATGCGCGGTGAAGAGGGTTACTCCCGCTTCTTCGCCTACACCAACCTGTTTATCGCCAGCATGGTGGTTCTGGTGCTGGCCGATAACCTGCTGCTGATGTATCTGGGCTGGGAAGGCGTGGGTCTGTGTTCTTACCTGCTGATCGGTTTCTACTATACCGATCCGAAGAATGGCGCAGCGGCCATGAAAGCGTTCGTCGTGACCCGCGTGGGTGACGTCTTCCTCGCTTTCGCGCTGTTCATTCTTTACAACGAACTGGGCACGTTGAACTTCCGCGAAATGGTGGAACTGGCGCCAGCGCACTTCGCCGCAGGCAACAACATGCTGTGGTGGGCAACGCTGATGCTGCTGGGTGGTGCCGTGGGTAAATCCGCGCAGTTGCCATTGCAGACATGGCTGGCAGACGCGATGGCGGGTCCAACCCCTGTCTCCGCGCTGATCCACGCTGCGACCATGGTCACCGCCGGTGTGTACCTGATTGCGCGTACCCATGGCCTGTTCCTGATGACCCCGGAAATTCTGCATCTGGTGGGTATCGTCGGTGCGGTCACGCTGGTGCTGGCAGGCTTTGCCGCGCTGGTGCAGACCGACATCAAGCGCGTACTTGCGTATTCCACCATGAGCCAGATTGGTTACATGTTCCTCGCGCTGGGCGTTCAGGCCTGGGACGCGGCCATTTTCCACCTGATGACGCACGCGTTCTTTAAAGCGCTGCTGTTCCTCTCATCCGGTTCGGTGATTCTGGCCTGCCATCACGAGCAGAACATCTTCAAAATGGGCGGACTGCGTAAGTCCATCCCGCTGGTCTATGTCTGCTTCCTGGTGGGCGGCGCGGCGCTGGCGGCACTGCCGCTGATCACCGCGGGCTTCTTCAGTAAGGACGAAATCCTTGCGGGTGCCATGGCGAATGGTCATATCAATCTGATGGTTGCGGGTCTGGTCGGTGCGTTCATGACCTCCCTGTATACCTTCCGTATGATTTTCATCGTATTCCACGGTAAAGAACAAATTCACGCTCACGCAGGGAAGGGGATTACCCATCACCTGCCGCTGATTGTGCTGCTGGTACTGTCCACCTTCGTTGGCGCGATGATTGTGCCTCCGCTGCAGGGCGTGCTGCCGGCGACAACCGAGCTTGAGCACGGTCGCGTTCTGACGCTTGAAATCACCTCCGGTGTGGTCGCTATCGCGGGCATCCTGATCGCGGCATGGCTGTGGCTGGGCAAACGTACGCTGGTCACTGCCGTGGCCAACAGTGCGCCGGGCCGTCTGCTGGGCACCTGGTGGTACAACGCGTGGGGCTTCGACTGGCTGTACGACATGATCTTCGTTAAGCCGTTCCTGGGCATCGCGTGGCTGCTGAAGCGCGACCCGCTGAACAGCCTGATGAACATCCCGGCGATCCTTTCCCGCTTTGCAGGCAAAGGCCTGCTGTACAGCGAGAACGGTTACCTGCGCTGGTATGTGGCGTCCATGAGCATCGGTGCGGTTGTCGTGCTGGCGCTGCTGATGGTGTTGCGTTGATCGTTAAGTGAATTTTATTCGAATTCGTTGAAAATCAGGCCCCTGCTGGGGGCCTTAAAAAGGAATGTAAATCGCCATGTTACTACCCTGGCTAATATTAATTCCCTTCATCGGCGGCTTCCTGTGCTGGCAGACTGAACGCTTTGGCGTGAAGATGCCGCGCTGGATCGCGCTGATCACCATGGGATTGACGCTCGCGCTTGGCCTGCAACTGTGGTTGCAGGGCGGTTACTCACTGACCCAGTCTGCGGGCATTCCGCAGTGGCAGTCTGAGTTCATCCTGCCGTGGATCCCACGTTTCGGCATTACGATCCACCTGGCGATTGACGGCCTGTCGCTGCTGATGGTAGTGCTGACCGGCCTGCTCGGCGTTCTGGCGGTACTTTGCTCCTGGCGAGAAATCGAAAAATACCAGGGCTTCTTCCACCTGAACCTGATGTGGATCCTGGGCGGCGTGATCGGCGTGTTCCTTGCCATCGACATGTTCCTGTTCTTCTTCTTCTGGGAGATGATGCTGGTGCCGATGTACTTCCTGATCGCGCTGTGGGGCCACAAGGCGTCCGACGGTAAAACGCGTATCACGGCGGCAACCAAGTTCTTCATCTATACCCAGGCGAGTGGTCTGGTGATGTTGATTGCCATTCTGGCGCTGGTGTTTGTTCACCACAACGCGACCGGCACCTGGACCTTCAACTACGAAGACCTGCTGAAGACCCCAATGTCGCACGGCGTGGAATACCTGCTGATGCTGGGCTTCTTCATCGCCTTCGCGGTGAAAATGCCGGTGGTTCCGCTGCACGGCTGGCTGCCAGACGCGCACTCTCAGGCGCCAACGGCGGGTTCCGTTGACCTGGCGGGCATCTTGCTGAAAACCGCGGCCTACGGTCTGCTGCGCTTTGCACTGCCGCTGTTCCCGAACGCCTCCGCAGAGTTCGCACCGATTGCCATGTGGCTGGGTGTGATCGGTATCTTCTACGGTGCCTGGATGGCCTTCACCCAGTACGACATCAAGCGTCTGATTGCCTACACCTCCGTTTCCCACATGGGCTTCGTGCTGATTGCTATCTACACCGGCAGCCAGCTGGCGTACCAGGGTGCGGTGATTCAGATGATTGCGCACGGTCTGTCCGCAGCCGGTCTCTTTATCCTGTGCGGCCAGCTGTACGAACGTCTGCACACCCGCGACATGCGTATGATGGGCGGTCTGTGGAGCAAAATTAAGTGGCTGCCAGCGCTCTCCATGTTCTTCGCGGTGGCGACTCTGGGGATGCCGGGCACCGGTAACTTCGTCGGCGAATTTATGATTCTGTTCGGCAGCTTCAAAGTGGTACCGGTAATTACCGTGATCTCCACCTTTGGTCTGGTGTTCGCTTCCGTCTACTCGCTGGCGATGCTGCACCGCGCTTACTTCGGTAAAGCGAAGAGCGAAATTGCTGCACAAGAACTGCCGGGGATGTCGCTGCGTGAGCTGTTCATCATCCTGCTGCTGGTCGTACTGCTGGTGCTGCTGGGCTTCTTCCCGCAGCCGATTCTGGATACCTCGCACAGCGCGATGGGCAATATCCAGCAGTGGTTTGTTAATTCTGTTTCTACTACAAGGCCGTAATTCGCCATGACAATAACTCCACAACAACTGATCGCGCTGCTACCGCTGCTGATCGTCGGATTGACGGTGGTGGTTGTGATGCTCTCCATTGCGTGGCGACGCAATCACTTCCTGAATGCCACGCTGTCGGTCATCGGCCTGAACGCCGCGTTAGTCTCACTCTGGTTTGTTGGCCAGGGTGGGGCGATGGACGTCACCCCGCTGATGCGCGTTGACGGTTACGCCATGCTGTATACCGGTCTGGTGCTGCTGGCGAGCCTGGCAACCTGTACCTTTGCGTACCCGTGGCTCGAAGGCTACAACGACAACAAAGAAGAGTTTTACCTGCTGGTTCTGATTGCCGCGCTGGGCGGCATTCTGCTGGCGAATGCGAACCACCTGGCCGCGCTGTTCCTCGGCATTGAGCTGATCTCTCTGCCGCTGTTCGGTCTGATTGGTTACGCCTTCCGCCAGAAGCGCTCGCTGGAAGCAAGCATCAAGTACACCATCCTGTCTGCGGCGGCGTCCTCGTTCCTGCTGTTTGGTATTGCGCTGGTGTACGCACAGTCCGGTAACCTCTCCTTTATGGCGCTCGGCAAGAGCCTCGGTGACGGCATGCTGCATGAGCCGCTGCTGCTGGCGGGTCTGGGCATGATGATTGTTGGCCTTGGCTTCAAACTCTCGCTGGTCCCGTTCCACCTGTGGACGCCAGACGTCTACCAGGGTGCACCGGCTCCGGTGTCGACCTTCCTGGCGACGGCGAGCAAAATCGCCATCTTCGGGGTGGTGATGCGTCTGTTCCTGTACGCGCCGGTGGGTGACAGCGAAGCGGTTCGCGTGGTGCTGGGCATCATCGCGTTCGTCTCCATCATCTTCGGTAACCTGATGGCGCTGAGCCAGACCAACATCAAGCGTCTGCTGGGCTACTCGTCTATCTCTCATCTGGGCTACCTGATGGTGGCGCTGATTGCGCTGCAGAGCGGTGAGATGTCGATGGAAGCCGTGGGCGTCTATCTGGCCGGCTACCTGTTCAGCAGCCTCGGCGCCTTCGGCGTGGTGAGCCTGATGTCCAGCCCGTACCGTGGTCCGGATGCCGATTCACTGTTCTCTTATCGTGGTCTGTTCTGGCACCGTCCGATCCTGTCCGCCGTAATGACCGTGATGATGCTCTCTCTGGCCGGTATTCCGATGACGCTTGGCTTCATCGGTAAGTTCTACGTGCTGGCCGTCGGTGTGCAGGCGCACCTGTGGTGGCTGACCGCGGGCGTGGTGATCGGCTCCGCGATTGGTCTCTACTACTACCTGCGTGTGGCCGTGAGCCTGTACCTGAGCGCACCTCAGCAGCTCAATCGTGATGCTCCAGGCAACTGGCAGTACAGCGCTGGTGGTATCGTGGTACTCATCTCCGCGCTGCTGGTGCTGATCTTCGGTATCTATCCGCAACCGCTGATTGATATCGTGCAGCGCGCGATGCCGCTGATGTAAAAACAAAAAACCCGCCTCGGCGGGTTTTTTATTGCCCAGCGTCGCTACGCTTGCAGGGCCTACGGGTTTTGTAGGTCGGGTAAGCGTAGCGCCACCCGACTAAGCCAGCTGTTTACGGCTAATCAACGGCCCGTCAATCTTCTTCATCGAGCGGTCCAGCACTTCCTCAATCACTGACGACAGCTCGTTCAGCTCAAACTTCGCGACGTACCCGTCGGCCTTCACCTTGCGAATATGGTCTTCGTTGGCGTTGCCGGAAAGGGAAGAGTGGATCACTACCGGAATATCCTTCAGAACCGGATCGGTTTTGATTTTGCGCGTCAGCGTAAAACCGTCCATCTCCGGCATTTCGAGGTCGGTCAGCACCAGCGCGATCTTATCGGTGATCGGCACGCCCTCAGCCTGTGCCTGTGCGGCCAGCACGCCAATTTTTTCCCACGCGTCTTTGCCGGTGATGTGTAGCTGCGCCGGGATCTCCATCGCCTGCAGGCCTTTCTCCAGCATCGAACGCGCCACTTTGGAATCTTCCGCCACAATCGCGACCGCGCCCGGCTTGATATTGAACTTAGTGGTTTTCAGATTGGTGGCGTGCAGATCGTGGTTGGCCGGGGTGATGTCATACAGGATCTGCTCAACGTCCAGCACCATCGCCAGATCGTTGGTATCCGTTTTCTCATCCAGGCAGGCAATGCTGGTGATATAGCGACCGCTGACGGCGGTTTCCGCCGCGTGCACCTGCTTCCAGTCCAGACGCATGATGTTCTCAACCGACTCCACGGCAAACGCCTGCACGCTGCGCGCATATTCGGTGATCAGCAGGATGTTCAGCCCGGTGGTGGGCTTACAGCCCGCCACGGCGGCCAGGTCAATCACCGGGATCACCTGATCGCGGATATTCACCATTCCCATCAGCGGTGATTTCATTCCGGCGGGTTTCGTGAACTCCGGCATCGGCACAATTTCACGCAGCTTAAAGACGTTAATGCCAAACAGCTCAGATTTATTTTCGTTAAGAGAGGTGCCAAGACGGAACAGCAACAGTTCAAAACGGTTCGACAGGGTCAGATTCGCCCTGTCATCAATATCTTTCTGGAAATTATCCATTCTACCCTCGAGAGAAATGCTGACCTTTTAATCGTTATCGGCATCCTGAGGGAAAAATGAAGGACTAAACGCTGACCTGAGCGAAATCTTCGGCCAGCTCACATTCCGGGAACACCGCGCGACACTCTGCCAGCAGCTTTTCACAGCCCCGCGCGTCGTAGCGCGAGCTGACGTGGGTGACGATGAGCCGCCCGACGCCCGCGTCACGGGCTAGCTGCGCCGCCTGTCGCGTCGAGCTGTGGCCCCGGCCGTTGGCTTTCTCTTCCATCGCCGTTTCAAGGGTCGCTTCATGTACCATCACGTCAACGCCCTGGGCCAGCGTGAGCGCCGCCCGGCACGGGGCCGTGTCGCCAAAAATTGCCAGCTTCTTGCCGGGCTGCGGTGCGGCGAGATAATCCTGCCCATTGATGACGCGCCCGTCCTCCAGCGTGACGGTCTCGCCGTGCTTCAGGCGCTGGAACAGCGGCCCGGGTTTTACGCCATCGGCCATTAGCGCGGCGGCATCCAGCGCGCCGGGTTTGTCATGCGCTTCAATACGGTAGCCATAGCATTCCACAGGATGATTGAGCGGTTGAGCACTAACCCGATAATCTCCGTCATCGAATACCAGGCCTTCGCTAATCTCAACCACCTCCAGCGGATAATCCGTCCACGACCCGCTCAGGCGCAGCGTGGTTTCAACAAATTCACGAATACCCGCAGGCCCGTAAATCGTCAGCGGGTTGGCGTTACCGGCCATCGAGCGGCTGCACAGCAGGCCGGGAAGGCCAAACAGATGGTCGCCATGCAGATGGGTGATAAAAATTTTATCCAGCTTGCCGGGGTGATAAGCGGTGTGTAGCAGCTGATGCTGCGTCCCTTCACCACAGTCAAACAGCCACAGCCCGCCGCGGGTGGGGTGTTTAAGATCCAGCAGTATCGCCGTCACATTCCGTGAGCGGGTTGGCACGCCCGCGGACGTACCCAGAAAAATCAGTTCCATAACGCAATCAGCCCTTTGCTGAACGGGGAGGGGTTTAGTATAACGTGATGAACCCCAGGAAGGAGACTGACATGATCCAGTGGCAAGATTTACACCATAGTGACCTCACCGTTCATTCACTTTACGCCCTGCTGAAACTGCGCTGCGAAGTGTTCGTGGTTGAACAGACCTGCCCGTATCAGGACATCGACGGCGACGATCTCGTCGGCGAGAACCGCCATATTCTTGGCTGGCGGGAAAACGAGCTGGTGGCGTATGCGAGGATTCTGAAAAGCGAGGACGAATTCGAGCCTGTCGTGATTGGTCGGGTCATCATCAGCGGCAAAGCGCGCGGTGAAAAACTGGGCTATCAGCTGATGGAGAAAACGCTGGAAGCATGCCAGAAACAGTGGCCGAACAAGGCGTTATACCTGGGCGCACAGGCGCACCTGCAGTCCTTCTACGGCCACTTTGGTTTCGTGCCGGTCACCGAAGTATACGACGAAGACGGCATTCCCCACGTCGGCATGGCGCGGGAAGCGAAGCAGGCGTAATGGCGAGTCGTTGGCTATAGTTAGCGAACTGGTGTACTAACATGGAGAAAAATATGTCATTTCAATCCTGGGATACCCGTATCGACGACGACCTGGCCTTACTGAGCGAAACGCTGGAAGAGGTGTTACGTTCCTCGGGCGACCCTGCCGATCAGAAATATATTGAGCTAAAAGCCCGTGCCGAACAGGCGCTGCATGAAGTGAAAAACCGCGTCAGCCATGCGTCTGATACCTACTACTACCGCGCCAAAAAAGCGGTGTATCGTGCCGATGATTACGTGCATGAAAAACCGTGGCAGGGTATTGGAGTAGGTGCTGCCGTCGGCCTGGTACTGGGGCTGCTCTTAGCCCGTCGTTAAGCCGCTTAACCACTCCCTATACGTGGGTACTGCTATTTATGGTCAGTACCCCGTATAATACGAGGTTTTAACAGGGAGAGGTTCGCGTGAATTCGATTTTCCTCGCGCTGGAGCAATTGCGTACCCAGCTTTCGCAAGCGTTACCCGCAACGCCCGGCATACGTCATTTCGACGTCTCTTTCCCGTTAAACGATGCCTTCGACCCTCTCGCCTGGCTTGGGGCGCAGCAGTGCTATCCGCAGTTTTACTGGCAGCAGCGTAACGGCGATGAAGAGCTGGCCGCGCTGGGGGCGGTTATCACCTTTTCCTCTCTGGCGTTAGCCACGCAGTTTTTACGCGAGCAAAACGCGGCAGGTGATACCCGCATCTGCGGCCTGAACGCCTTTAATCCGGAGCAGGGCAGCCTCTTTTTACCGCGACTGCTCTGGCGACGTACCGCCGGCACCGCTACGCTGCGTCTGCAGCTGTGGAGCGATTATTCACTTCAGGAAGATGCCCATGCCGCGCGGGATTTTTTACAGCAGCTCCAGCCAGCCAGGCCTATCCGTCCGCTGGCCGTTCAGGTTGAGCACGAAAACCATCAGCCTCAACGGGCCGAATGGCTGAAACTTGTCCGCAGGGCGACCGAAACCATCGCGCGCGGTGATTTTGAAAAGGTTGTCCTTGCGAGGGCCACCGATCTTCAGTTTACACAGCGCATTAACCCCGTCGCGCTGATGGCGGCCAGCCGCGCCCTCAATTTACATTGCTATCACTTCTGCATGGTATTCGACGCCAGCAACGCGTTTCTCGGCTCGACGCCCGAGCGTCTCTGGCGGCGACGCGGCACGCTGCTGCGCACCGAAGCGCTGGCGGGCACCGTCGCCAGCCATACCGATGATAAAAAGGCGCAGCGTCTGGGCGAGTGGCTGCTGAACGACGATAAAAACCAGCGCGAGAATATGCTGGTCGTGGAAGATATCTGTCAGCGTCTTCAGCACTCTACGCAGACGCTTGAGGTACTGCCTGCCCAGGTGGTACGCCTGCGTAAGGTGCAGCATCTGCGCCGCTGTATCTGGACCGAGCTCAAACAGGCCGACGACGAGCAGTGCCTGCATATCCTACAGCCGACGGCGGCCGTTGCCGGTTTGCCGCGACAGCCTGCGCGCGAATTTATTCAGAAGGTTGAGCCCTTTAACCGCGAGTGGTACGCCGGTTCTGCCGGGTATTTATCGCCTGACCAGAGTGAGTTCTGCGTGGCGCTGCGTTCAGCCCGCGTCCATGAGGACTCGCTGCGGCTCTACGCCGGGGCCGGCATTGTCAGCGGATCTGACCCGGAGCAGGAGTGGCAGGAGATTGAAAACAAAGCGGCCGGATTGCGCTCTCTGCTCCTAAGGGATTAATACTGATTCGCGCAATCCCGATTCACATCAAAATTCCAATTTTTTCTATTATTTATACTGTGTCGCATTCTTGATACCGGACAATCTCATGTCAGTAAGTTCTTTTAACCGACGCTGGGCGGCGGTGATCCTTGAAGCCCTGACGCGCCATGGCGTCAGGCACGTGTGTATTGCACCGGGTTCTCGCTCAACGCCGCTGACGCTGGCGGCCGCCGAAAACCGGGCGTTGATTCACCACACCCACTTTGATGAGCGTGGCCTCGGGCATCTCGCGCTGGGTCTGGCGAAGGTCAGCAAAGAACCCGTGGCGGTGATTGTCACTTCCGGTACTGCCGTGGCGAACCTCTATCCGGCCCTGATTGAAGCCGGGTTAACCGGTGAAAAGCTGATTCTGCTGACGGCCGATCGTCCCCCTGAGCTTATCGACTGCGGCGCCAATCAGGCCATCCGTCAGCCGGGACTCTTTTCTTCGCATCCTTCGCAGACGATTTCGCTGCCCCGTCCCACCCAGGATATTCCGGCAAGCTGGCTGGTCTCCACCGTCGATCATGCCATGGAGACGCTGCGCGGCGGGGCGCTGCATATTAACTGCCCGTTTGCCGAGCCGCTGTATGGCGAGCTGGACGATACGGGTCTTGACTGGCAGCAGACCCTCGGTGACTGGTGGCAGAGTGAAAAACCGTGGCTGCGCGAGCAGACGCACCTTGAGAGCGCGAAGCAGCGCGACTGGTTCTTCTGGCGGCAGAAGCGCGGCGTGGTTATCGCCGGGCGCATGAGCGCTGCCGAAGGCAAGCTGGTCGCCGAATGGGCGCAAACCCTGGGCTGGCCGCTGATCGGCGACGTGCTTTCCCAGACCGGGCAGCCGCTGCCGTGCGCGGATCTCTGGCTGGGTAATGCCAAAGCGGTCACCGAGCTGTCGCAGGCGCAAATTGTGGTCCAGCTTGGATCGAGTTTAACCGGCAAGCGGTTACTGCAGTGGCAGGCCACCTGCACACCGGACGAATACTGGCTGGTGGACGCGCTGGAAGGGCGTCTTGACCCGGCGCACCATCGCGGTCGTCGTCTGGTCAGCCGTATCGACGCCTGGCTGGCGCTCCATCCGGCTGAAAAACGCAAACCCTGGGCGGTTACCCTCCCGGACCTGTCGCGGCAGGCGTGGGAACTGACCCATGCGCGCTGTGAAGCGTTCAGCGAGGCCGGGCTGGCGCACCGTATTCGCCAGTACCTGCCCGAGCAGGGGCAGCTGTTTGTCGGCAACAGCCTGGTCGTGCGGCTGATTGACGCCTTTTCGCAGCTGCCCGCGGGCTACCCGGTGTACAGCAACCGTGGTGCCAGCGGCATCGACGGGCTGATCTCTACGGCGGCGGGCGTGCAGCGCGCCAGCGCAAAATCGACGCTGGCCATCGTGGGGGATCTCTCCGCGCTTTACGATCTCAACGCGCTGGCGCTGCTGCGTCAGGCGTCTGCCCCGTTTGTGCTGATCGTGGTTAACAACAACGGCGGGCAGATTTTCTCCCTGCTGCCCACGCCGCAGAGCGAGCGCGAGCGCTTCTATCTGATGCCGCAGAACGTGCACTTCGAACACGCCGCGGCAATGTTCAGCCTGAAATACCATCGCCCGGAAAGCTGGGAACAGCTGGATGCGGCGCTAAGCTCCGCCTGGAAGCAGCCGGGCGCGACGCTGATTGAGCTGGTGGTGAACGAGGCTGACGGTGCGCAGGCCCTTCAAAGCCTGCTGGCGCAGGTGAGCCAGCTGTGATCCTCTCTGGCGTGCAGCAGGCTGGAAAACCAGGCTATCCCTGGCTGGTCTTTTTGCACGGTTTTTCCGGCGATTGCCGCGAGTGGCAGGGTGTTGGTGAGCGGCTTTGCGATTACCCCAGGCTGTATCTGGATCTGCCGGGACACGGCGGATCCAGGAATCTGGGCGTGACGGGCTTCGACGAGATGAGCGCGTTGCTTACCCGAACTTTGATTAGTTACAACATACTGAAATTCTGGCTCGTCGGGTACTCCCTCGGCGGCCGCATTGCGATGTTCCATGCCTGCCAGCAGCCGAAGGGGCTGTTGGGCGTGACGGTAGAAGGCGGCCATCCGGGCCTGCAGGATGCCGATGCGCGACAGGCGCGGCTGGCATCAGACCGCCGCTGGGCGACGCGTTTTCGCAGCGAACCTCTGGATAAGGTATTCGCTGACTGGTACCAACAGCCCGTGTTTGCCTCCCTGACGGACGCCCAGCGCGACGCGCTGATTACCCTGCGCAGCCAGAACAACGGCGCGGCGCTGGCGATGATGCTCGAGGCGACGTCGCTGGCTGTGCAGCCCGACCTGCGTACCGCGTTAAGCGCACGTGATTTCACTTTTGATTATCTCTATGGCGAACGTGATGAGAAGTTTGCGGCCCTTGCTGCGGAGCTGAACGCCGTCTGCCATGCAATTCCCAACGCCGGACACAACGCCCACCGGGAAAACCCCGACGCGGTTGCCGCGAGTCTGGCTCAGATACTGCGTCTTCGAATAAAGGACACTCTATGATCTATCCTGATGAACACATGCTTTACGCCCCGGTTGAATGGCAGGACTGCTCCGAAGGCTACACCGACATTCGTTACCACAAATCCACCGACGGTATTGCCAAAATTACCATCAACCGCCCGCAGGTGCGTAACGCCTTCCGTCCGCTGACCGTGAAAGAGATGATTCAGGCCCTGGCGGATGCGCGCTATGACGACAACATCGGCGTGATTGTCCTGACCGGCGAAGGCGAGAAAGCGTTCTGCTCCGGTGGCGATCAGAAAGTGCGCGGCGACTACGGCGGATACCAGGACGATGCGGGGACGCACCACCTGAACGTCCTCGATTTCCAGCGTCAGATCCGCACCTGTCCAAAACCGGTGGTGGCGATGGTGGCGGGCTACTCCATCGGCGGCGGCCACGTGCTGCACATGATGTGCGACCTGACCATTGCCGCTGAAAACGCCATCTTCGGCCAGACCGGCCCGAAAGTGGGATCTTTCGACGGCGGCTGGGGTGCCTCCTACATGGCGCGCATCGTCGGGCAGAAAAAAGCCCGTGAAATCTGGTTCCTGTGCCGTCAATACAACGCGCAGGAAGCGCTGGATATGGGCCTGGTGAATACCGTGGTGCCGCTTGCCGATCTCGAAAAAGAGACCGTGCGCTGGTGTCGCGAAATGCTGCAAAACAGCCCGATGGCGCTGCGCTGCCTCAAAGCCGCGCTCAACGCCGACTGCGACGGTCAGGCGGGTCTGCAGGAGCTGGCGGGCAACGCCACCATGCTGTTCTACATGACCGAAGAGGGTCAGGAAGGGCGCAACGCGTTTAACGAAAAACGCCAGCCAGACTTCAGCAAATACAAACGGAATCCGTAATGCGTCGCGCGCAGGTTTACCGCTGGCAGATACCGATGGACGCGGGCGTGGTGCTGCGTGAACGGCGGTTAAAAACCCGTGACGGTTTCTTCGTGCATCTGCAGCAGGACGAGCGGGAAGGCTGGGGCGAGATTTCGCCTCTGCCGGGCTTTAGCCTCGAGTCGCTGGAGGATGCGCAGGCTGCATTGCTGGCGTGGGCAGACGCGTGGCGTGAGGGCGAGAACCCGGCGTTACCGGATGTGCCTTCCGCGGCTTTTGGTATCAGCTGCGCGCTGGCGGAGCTGGACGGCAGCCTGCCTGAAGAGGCTAACTACCGCGCGGCACCGCTCTGTACAGGGGATCCGGACGAGCTCTTCGCGCTGCTCTCCGCCATGCCGGGCGAGAAGGTCGCGAAAATCAAAGTCGGGCTTTATGAAGCGGTGCGTGACGGCATGGTCGCCAACCTGCTGCTGGAGGCGATCCCCGATCTGCATCTGCGTCTGGACGCCAACCGTGCCTGGACGCCGCTTAAGGCGCAGCAGTTTGCAAAGTACGTCAATCCGGCGTACCGCAGCCGCATTGCCTTCCTCGAAGAGCCGTGCAAAACCCGCGAGGATTCGCGCGCGTTTGCCCGTGAAACGGGGATTGCCATCGCCTGGGATGAAAGCCTGCGCGAGGCCGATTTTGAATTCGCTGCAGAGCCCGGCGTCAGCGCGGTGGTGATTAAACCGACGCTGACCGGCAGCCTGGCGAAAGTGCGCGAGCAGGTCGCGGCGGCGCACGCCTTAGGGCTGACGGCGGTCATCAGCTCGTCGATTGAGTCCAGCCTTGGGCTAACCCAGCTGGCGCGCATTGCCGCCTGGTTAACGCCTGACACGGTCCCCGGCCTCGACACGCTGAACCTGATGCAGGCTCAGCTTCTTCGCCCGTGGCCGGACAGCGCGCTGCCGTGCCTCGACGTCGCGGCGCTGGAGCCGTTGCGATGAGTTTTACCGACTGGCCGTGGCGGCACTGGCGTGCGCAATTTGCCGATAAACCGGCCCTGAGGCTGAACGACGAGGTGCTCAGCTGGCAACAGCTGTGCGCGCGCATCGACAGCCTTGCGGCGGGCTTTCACCGTCAGGGCGTGGAGGAGGGCGACGGCGTGCTGCTGCTGGCCCATAACCACCCGCACACCCTGCTGGCGTGGCTGGCGCTGCTCCAGTGCGGGGCGCGTATTCTTCCCGTTAATCCGCAGCTGCCGCGCCCGCTGCTGGACGTGCTGCTCCCGCAGATGACGCTGCGCTTTGCGCTGGTGCTGGACGGCAGCTACGACGGCCTTCCTGCCCTGAGCATGCGCGAGACCGCCGATGCGTATTGCGCTGCGTGGCAACCGGCGCGGCTGGCCTCCATGACGCTGACCTCAGGCTCCACAGGACTGCCGAAAGCGGCGGTCCATACCTGCGAGGCCCATCTTGCCAGCGCGCGCGGCGTTTTGTCGCTGATGCCCTACGGTGAAGATGACGACTGGCTGCTTTCGCTGCCGCTGTTTCACGTTTCCGGCCAGGGGATTTTATGGCGCTGGCTGCAGGCTGGCGCGCGGTTAACCGTGCGCGAGAAACAGCCTCTGGAGCAGGCGCTGTGCGGCTGCACCCACGCCTCGCTGGTGCCAACCCAGCTCTGGCGTCTGCTTAATGCCCACCAGCCTGTCGCACTGAAAGCGGTGCTGCTGGGCGGGGCGGCCATCCCTGTGGAATTGACCGAACAGGCGCGAGAGCAGGATATACGCACCTTCTGCGGCTACGGTCTGACCGAGTTCGCCTCTACCGTCTGTGCGAAAGAGGCCGACGGCGAGCCGGACGTGGGCCGTGCGCTGCCGGGCAGAGAGGTGCAGGTCGTTAACGGTGAAGTCTGGATCAGGGCGCAAAGCATGGCCTCAGGCTACTGGCGGGATGGCGAACTGATTCCGCTGACCAACGCGCAGGGATGGTTCGCCACCCGCGATCGCGGCGAATGGCATGACGGCCGTCTGACGATCCTTGGCCGCATGGACAACCTCTTTTTTAGCGGCGGAGAAGGGATCCAGCCGGAATCGCTGGAGCGCGTTATCGCCACGCACCCGCAGGTTAACCAGGTGTTTATCGTTCCGCTGGACGACGCTGAATTCGGGCAACGTCCGGTGGCGGTGGTGGAGTGCCAGCCGGGAACGGATATCACCTGCTTACCCGACTGGGTGAGGGACAAGGTGGCGCGTTTTGAGCAACCCGTCCGCTGGCTGCTGCTGCCGACTGAACTCAAAAATGGCGGCATTAAAGTCTCGCGCCGCGCGCTGCAGGAGTGGGTGAACGCAACGCTGAAGGGATAATAGCCGTTTCAAATAGTTACAATCTACTAGCCTGCCGCACGCAGAGTGCTTGATCCCCGGAAGACCCAGGTTAAAATCTCGCGGTTTTGGGACTTCTCTATAAAAATTGTGCGGGATCACGACAATGAAAAAAGTGGCATTACTGGGCTTCGGCCTGATGGTTGTATCTGCGGCGGCGAACGCCATTAGCATTAACGGCTCGGCGGGTCAGGATTATACCCACCTGGGCTTCGGCATGGGTACCGAGACATCCGGTCTGGCGATGACTGGCGGCTGGACGCATAACGATGACGACGGCGACGCGGCAAGCCTTGGCCTGGGCCTCAACATTCCTCTGGGCCCGTTCCTGGCGACCGTCGGCGGTAAAGGTATCTATACCAACCCAAATGACGGTGACGAAGGATATGCGGCGGCAGTGGGCGGCGGCCTGCAGTGGAAAATTGGCGACAGCTTTGGCCTGTTTGGCGAGTACTACTACTCTCCAGATTCCCTCTCAAGCGGTATCGACAGCTATGAAGAGGCCAACGCAGGCGCACGCTGGACCATCATGCGTCCAATCACCATCGAAGCAGGCTATCGCTATCTGAACCTGGCCGGTAAAGACGGCAACCGCGACAACGCGCTGGCCGACGGCCCCTACGTGGGCGTTAGCGCAGGCTTCTAATCTCTCCGGCGCGGCATGCTGTCGCGCCAGTTTCTCCTCTTCTCCACCCCGCGTTTGCGCTATAGTGTTTTGACCAAATAAGCGGGAGAACACAATGATTAACGTGGAGATGTTATCCACCGGCGACGAAGTGCTGCATGGACAAATTATTGATACCAATGCTGCCTGGCTTGCCGATCTTTTCTTTGAGCAAGGATTACCGTTAACGCGCCGCAATACGGTGGGCGACAATCTTGAGTCACTGGTCGCTGTTCTGCGCGAGCGCAGTGAACAGTGCGACGTGCTGATTGTGAACGGCGGGCTCGGCCCCACCAGTGACGATCTCAGTGCCCTGGCCGCCGCGACCGCAAAAGGCGAAGGGCTGGTGCTGCATGAGGCGTGGCTCTCGCAGATGGCGCGTTTTTTCTCCGAACGTGGCCGCGTCATGGCCCCCAGCAACCGCAAACAGGCTGAAATTCCCGCCAGTGCTGAACTGGTCGATAACCCGGTCGGTACCGCGTGCGGGTTTGCCATGCAGCTGAACCGCTGCCTGATGTTCTTCACGCCGGGCGTGCCCTCAGAATTTAAAGTGATGGTCGAGCAGCAGATCCTGCCGCGCCTTCGCCAGCGTTTTACCCTGCCGGAACCCCCGCTGTGCCTGCGTCTGACCACTTTTGGCCGTTCGGAAAGCGATCTGGCTCAGAGCCTCGATCACCTCCCGCTGCCGCCGGGCGTGTCTATGGGCTATCGCTCCTCCATGCCGATCATTGAGCTTAAGCTGACCGGACCGGCCACCCAGAAAGAGGCGATGCTGGCGCTGTGGCCTGAGGTGCAGCGCGTAGCGGGTGAAAGCCTGATCTTTGAAGGCACGGAAGGGCTACCGGCGCAGATTGCGAAGCATCTGCAGTCGCGTCAGCTGAGCGTGACCTTAAGCGAGCAGTTCACCGGCGGCCTGCTGGCGCTGCAGCTGTCGCGCGTCAACGCGCCGCTGCTGGCCAGCGAAGTGGTGCCGTTCCAGCAGGAGACTCTCGCGCAAACCGCCCGCTGGGCGTCCGAGAGAAGGGTGAAGCATTTTGCCGGTCTGGCGCTGTTTGTCGGCGGGCTGGATGAGGAATACCTCAACTTCGCGCTGGCGACGCCTGAGGGCACCCACGCCCTGCGGGTAAAAATGAGCATTACCCGCCACAGCCTGGCGGTGCGTCAGGAGGTGTGCGCCATGATGGCGCTGAACATGCTGCGCCGCTGGCTGAATGGCAAAGAGGTGGCCAGCGAGCACGGCTGGATTAACGTGGTTGAATCGCTGTTTGTGGAGTAACGCCTGTGCCGGGGCCTTTCGCCCCGGCCATGTTCACCCGAGCGCCTTTGCCAGCAGCGTAATCGGATGCTCGCAGCGCTTGCTGGTGGACATCTCAATCTGCCACTTGCAGGTTTCGCAGTCCGTCACCACGATATCCGCGCCGCTCTTCTCAATCTGACGGAACAGCGGAGCGCCGATCGCCTGCGACGTTTCGTAGTTTTCACGCTTAAAGCCGTAGGTTCCCGCAATCCCGCAGCAGCGTGAGTCCAGCACCGTCAGCTCCAGCCCCGGAATTAACCGCAGCAGCTCCAGCGTATAGAGTGACCAGCCCATTTTTTCCATATGACACGGCGTGTGGTACACCACTTTCAGGGGTAATTTCCCCAGCGGCAACGTCTGTCCGCTGTCCAGCTTGCGCCACAGGAAGCGCGTCGCCAGCTCGATGTGCTCGCGCAGGCCGGTGTTGTCCACGTCCAGCAGATGCGGATACTCGTCACGCAGGGTGAAGGTACAGGTGGATGAGGTCGCCAACACCGGTATGCCTTTCTCGACAATCGCCTCGCGCAGGGAGGTGACATTGCTTTGAGCCTGCCTGCGCGCTTTATCGGTAAACCCGTTGGCAATCAGCGGCACGCCGCAGCACTTTTCTTTATTCAGTAGCTGAACGCCCGTTCCCATGGCGTTCAGCACCTTCAGCAGATCTTTACCCAGCTGCGGGTGGTTGTAATTCACGTAGCAGCCGTGGAAAAAAGCCACCTGGTCGGCATACTTCGTCTGCTCCGCGGCGACGGACTTATACCAGCGGCGGAAGGTGCCGTGAGAATATTTCGGCAGGCTGCGGTGATGGTCAATCTTCAGCGTGGCATCCAGCAGCTGGCGCACCGGCTTGAGAGCGGTCGCGGCATTCACCAGCGGGGCAAACGGCGTCGAGACGCTGCCCATCAGATCGGTGTGGCTCAGAATCGCGTCCCGCAGCGACGGCTTTTGCGTGCTGTAGCGCGCCCGGGCGCGCTGAATAATATCGCCGATTTTCACATCCGACGGGCAGGCGACTTCGCAGCGTTTGCAGTTGATGCAGTATTTCAGCGCTTCATCGTACAGCTTGCCGTCCTTCAGGCGCAGACGCTCGCCGTCCGGCCCGGCCTGCTTTGGCCCGGGATAGCGTGGGTTCACGCCGCTGACCGGGCAGACGGTGGTACACACCGTGCATTTGATGCAGCTTTCAAAACGGGTATCGTTCATTGTTCAGCCTCCGTGCGCTGGCTAATCTGCTCTGCCACATACAGCGCCGTGACGGCGCAGACTCCGCCACCGCATCCCTGGGTAATGGGATCGTACCCGCCCAGCAGCGAGCCGATGGCAAAGAGATTACTGACGGGCTTACCGGCAAGCTGCGGATGCAGGTGGTTATCGACAATCACGCCGAACTGCTGCCAGGGCTGCGGCGAGAAAAAATCACTCTGATACCAGTCCGCGCGGGAGGCTCGCTGGCGAACATCCAGCCCCATAATGGCTTCCCGGATGCCCTCCCGGCTGCTCAGCAGCCCGTTGCTGAAGAAGCTGCCGCTTGCCAGCACCGTATAGCGGGCGCGAAGCGGAATATCGTCGTGGCTGCGCGTCCAGATTTCGCTCACCGCGCCGTCTGTCAGGGTGATTTTTTTCACTTCATCACCGGCCATCCAGACGCCACCCTGCGCAACAAACTTACGCTGGAGCTGGGTATGCAGGCGAATGCCGGGGACAGACGGGGGCAGCGTGGGCAACAAACCGAGCGTGCAGGGCAGACGATCCGAGAGCCAGCGCCAGAGTCGGTTATCGTTCAGGCCAAAGCACGCGGGCATCAATAGCGCATCGCATCCTTCCGCAAGCGGGCTGAGCGCCTCATACAGCAGCGGCCATTTGTCCTCGTTATCCAGAAAACGGGCGATATTCACCGCGCGAAATTCGCTCGGGTTATCGCGCAGGACATCAAGCTCAGGCAGCTCTATCTCTGCCGTTTCGGCGTTAACGCCCTGGCGACAAAGTGACGCCGCCGCGAGATGGGGCTGAAAATCCAGAAAGCCGCTAATCCCTACCACCCGCACGCGTCCCGCGTGAATGGGGGCAACGGGCACTTCCTCCGGGCTGAGCCAGGCGGAACGCAGGGTGCCTAGCGGCGTAACGCGCTGGTGATTGAATCTGGCGCTGCCCTGCAGACGCGCGCCGCACTCCGCCAGCAGCGCTTCGGTTTCCAGCGCAAAGCGGTCAATATGCTGTGCGCCAACCAGGTGATAAGGGTGCTCCGGCGGCAGCTTATCGCGGTACGCTTCGTCCACCAGATCCAGCGAGCCCGACGAGAAGTGCAGGGCGCTCTGCCCCCGGGTGATAATGGCGCAGCGCAGCCCCTGCTTCGTGAGCTTAATGCCGCAGAGCAGGCCCGCCAGCCCGCCGCCGACAATCACGGTATCAAATTTCATCGTGTTGCTCCTTCTCCAGACCGCAAAGCCCCTGGTAGACCCAGCGGGTAAATTCACTTTCACGCAGGGCATCGCCCCAGGCGACAGGCTGAATGCCTTTCCAGCGCTCGTTTAAAAACGCGCTGAGCTGATCGAGCGACTGGGTGGCGGTGGTGGTATGAAAGCGCTGCAGCAGCCCCGCAGCACGGCAGGCGCACAGCTCGCCCTGACAGGTGCCCATTCCGACGCGGGTGCGGCGGCGGAGATCGAGCAGGCTGTTGACCGTCAGGTTCTCCACCGCGTACTGCACCTCACCGGCCGTCACGGCTTCGCACTCGCACACCAGGCTGCGGCTCAATCTTCCTTCACCAAGCCACGGTGGCGTTCTGTCGCCGTGGCGGTATACCGCGGACCCGCGCAGCGGCGCGGGCAGGGAGATGATTTTCTGCAGCGTTTTTTCGGTGGACTGCCGCGATCCCGGCAGCGGCTGTTCTGCCGTGACGCACGGCTCGGTATTTCCGAGCTTGCGGCAGACGGCATCGGTCGCCCACTCGGCCATCAGGCGATAGGTCATCAGCTTGCCGCCGGTGATGGTGATAAACCCGTCCATGCCGTCGCGCGCGGCGTGATCGAGCAGCACGATGCCCCGGCTGACGTTCCGTCCGCTCGGGTCGTTGTCGCTGGTGACCAGCGGACGCACGCCCGCGTAGGCGCGCAGAATGCGCGTCTGGGCCATCACCGGGGCCAGTTTTTCCCCTTCGCGCAGCAGGATGTCGACCTCTTCAGCGGTGACGCGGTTGTAGTCAATCTCGCTGTAGTCCACGTGCGTTGAAGTCGTACCGATTAACGAAATGGTGTCGCCCGGAACGAGGATATCGGCGTCAGACGGCTTGCGGCAGCGGTTAATCACGTGGTTGTTGATGCGGTGGTCGAGGATCAGCAGCGAGCCTTTCGCCGGGAACATACGCACCGACAGGTCCGCGTATTCCGCTATACGCTGGCCCCAGATCCCCGCCGCGTTAACCACTACGGCGGCATACAGCTCGCCGTGCTCGTTGTACTGCGTATCAAACACCCGCACCCCACAGATGCGATGACCTTCGCGAATAAGCCCGGTCACTTCATGTCCGGTCAGAATGCGTGCGCCATGCTCACGGGCGTCCAGCATGTTGGCGGCGGTCAGGCGAAACGGATCGACGGTACCGTCAGGGACTTTCACCGCGCCGATAAGCGCCGGGTTGACCGACGGTTCCAGCCGCCGCGCCAGCGCCGGATCCATGGCCTCCGCCTGAATGCCCGCGGCAGTGCAGGCGGTAATAAAGGTCTCCTGAAAGGCGAGGTCATCTTCAGGAAGGGTAATAAAGAGGCCGTCGGTCGGCTCAATGCAGTGGCGTGCGATACGCTTGAGGATCTGGTTTTCAGCAATACATTCGCGCGCGGATTCCGCGTCGGTGACCGCATACCGGGCGCCGCTGTGCAGCAGGCCGTGGTTCCGTCCGGTTGCGCCCGTGGCGATATCATGGCGTTCCAGAAGCGTAACGCTTAAGCCGCGAAGGGCGCAATCGCGCGCGATCCCGGCGCCGGTTGCGCCACCACCAATGATTATCACATCACTATAACGAGGATCGTGACTGGTCATTGTTTACCCTCTATGTTCGTTTTTTATCATTTAGCCATAGTAATTTTGTGGTTTGTTTGATTTCGAACATAAACGCGCGGAATTCGAAAGTGAAACGTGATTTCATGCGCTTTTTTGCGCATTCTGTCATATTTCTGTAACAATCTGTGCGTTGATTCACAGTAACAATCACCGTGATTTCTTAACATCCCCGCCTCTGGAATTCAGGTGCGAGCCACCTGCTCATTCATTTCAAGGCCACGGAGGCTGTTATGCTCAGTATCTTCAAACCTGCGCCCCACAGGGCGCGTCTGCCAGAGGCAGAAATAGATCCGCTCTATCGCCGTCTGCGTTGGCAAATCTTCCTGGGGATCTTCTTCGGGTATGCGGCGTACTACCTTGTACGTAAAAACTTCGCGCTCGCCATGCCGTATCTGGTAGAGCAGGGCTTCTCCCGCGGCGATCTGGGGTTCGCGCTGTCGGGGATATCCATCGCCTACGGTTTTTCCAAATTCATCATGGGTTCCGTGTCGGATCGCTCGAATCCGCGCGTGTTCCTGCCTGCCGGTCTGATCCTGGCGGCAGCGGTGATGCTGTTTATGGGCTTTGTGCCATGGGCAACCTCCAGCATTGCCATCATGTTCGTGCTGCTGTTCCTCTGCGGCTGGTTCCAGGGAATGGGGTGGCCGCCGTGCGGACGCACCATGGTGCACTGGTGGTCGCAGAAAGAGCGCGGCGGCATCGTGTCGGTGTGGAACTGCGCCCATAACGTGGGCGGCGGTATTCCGCCGCTGCTGTTCCTGCTGGGGATGGCCTGGTTCAACGACTGGCACGCGGCGCTCTACATGCCTGCCTTTGGTGCCATTCTGGTGGCGATTATTGCCTTCGCCCTGATGCGCGATACGCCGCAGTCCTGCGGCCTGCCGCCGATTGAAGAGTACAAAAACGACTATCCGGATGATTACAGCGAGAAGCACGAAGAAGAGCTGACCGCGAAGCAAATCTTCATGAAGTACGTCCTGCCGAACAAGCTGCTGTGGTACATCGCGGTCGCCAACGTGTTCGTTTATCTCCTGCGCTACGGCATTCTGGACTGGTCCCCGACCTACCTGAAAGAGGTGAAGCACTTCGCGCTGGATAAATCCTCCTGGGCGTACTTCCTGTATGAATACGCCGGTATCCCGGGCACCCTGATTTGCGGCTGGATGTCGGACAAGGTGTTTAAGGGCAACCGCGGTGCGACGGGCGTCTTCTTTATGACCCTGGTGACTATCGCAACGGTAGTGTACTGGCTCAACCCGCCGGGAAATCCGGGTGTGGATATGGCCTGTATGATCGTCATCGGCTTCCTGATTTACGGTCCGGTGATGCTGATCGGTCTTCACGCGCTGGAGCTGGCGCCGAAGAAAGCGGCGGGAACGGCGGCGGGCTTTACCGGCCTGTTCGGCTACCTCGGCGGTTCGGTCGCGGCGAGCGCCATCGTGGGCTATACCGTTGACTTCTTCGGCTGGGACGGCGGCTTTATGGTGATGATCGGCGGAAGCGTGCTGGCGGTACTGCTGCTGGTTGTTGTGATGATCGGTGAAAAACGTCACCACGCGGAAGTGCTGGCGCGTCGTCAATAAGGAGCTTTGCGATGAAATTAACTCAGTTAGCAACCGGCCTGCTGCTGGCGGGCCTGATGACAGGCTCCGCGCTGGCGGCGGATAAAATCGTTATTGCCCACCGCGGTGCCAGCGGCTATCTGCCGGAGCATACGCTCCCGGCGAAAGCGATGGCCTATGCGCAAGGCGCGGATTATCTGGAGCAGGATCTGGTGATGACGAAGGACGACCAGCTGGTCGTCCTGCACGACCATTATCTTGACCGCGTGACGGACGTGGCAGAGCGTTTCCCGGATCGCGCCCGCAAAGATGGCCGCTTCTACGCCATTGACTTCACGCTGGCGGAGATCCGCTCCCTGAAGTTCACCGAAGGCTTCGAGATTGAAAACGGCAAGAAGATGCAGGTCTATCCGGGACGTTTCCCGATGGGCAAATCTGACTTCCGGATCCATACCTTCCAGGAAGAGATTGAGTTTGTTCAGGGACTGAACCACTCCACCGGTAAAAACATCGGCATCTACCCGGAAATCAAAGCCCCATGGTTCCACCATCAGGAAGGGAAAGACATTGCCGCGAAGACGCTGGAGGTGCTCAAACAGTACGGCTACACCAGCAAGCAGGACAAAGTCTACCTGCAGTGTTTTGACGCCGCCGAGCTGAAGCGCATCAAAACCGAGCTGGAGCCGAAGATGGGGATGGATCTCAATCTGGTGCAGCTGATTGCCTATACCGACTGGAATGAAACCCAGGAGAAGCAGCCGGACGGCAAGTGGGTGAACTACAGCTACGACTGGATGTTTAAGCCGGGTGCGATGAAGCAGATTGCGCAGTACGCCGACGGCATCGGGCCGGATTACCACATGCTGGTGGCGGAAGGCTCAACGCCGGGCCACGTGAAGCTGACGGCGATGGTGAAAGAGGCGCATGCCAGCAAGATGCAGGTGCATCCGTACACGGTGCGTGCTGACCAGCTGCCGCCGTATGCGACGGATGTGAATCAGCTTTATGAGGTGTTATATAACCAGGCGGGCGTGGACGGACTGTTTACGGATTTCCCGGATAAAGCGGTCAGCTTCCTGAAGGATTAACGCTGAAATTGCCGGGTGGCGGCTGCGCCTTACCCGGCCTACGAACTGCGGTTTTGTAGGTCGGGTAAGCGAAGCGCCACCCGACACCATCACATCTCGATCTCGAGATCGCCTTTTGCCCGGCAGCAGCAGGGCAAAATTTCCCCTTCGTTGATAAAGGCCAGCGGTTCGGTCAGCCAGTCCACCTGGCCGGCGACCAGACGGCAGCGGCAAGAGCCGCAGTAGCCGGAACGACACTGGTACTCTACTTCGACCTGATGCGCCTCAAGCGCCACCAGCAGAGAAGGGTGCTCTTCCCGACACAGTACCTCAGTGCCGGAAAGACGTAACGTGACGCGTGACATCAGAGCTGGAAGTCGCTCAGGTCGTCGGTGTTGACTTCAGAATCAATCTGACCGACCAGATAAGAACTTACTTCCACTTCCTGCGGCGCAACCTGCACGTTATCGGACACCAGCCAGGTGTTGATCCACGGGATAGGGTTAGAGCGCGTCTGGAACGGCAGGTCGAGACCGACCGCCTGCATGCGGATGTTGGTGATGTACTCAACGTACTGGCACAGGATGTCTTTGTTCAGGCCAATCATGGAGCCGTCGCGGAACAGGTAGTCTGCCCACTCTTTCTCCTGCTGAGCCGCCAGCACGAACAGGTCATAGCACTCCTGCTTGCACTCTTCGGCGATTTCCGCCATCTCCGGATCGTCCGTGCCGCTGCGCAGCAGGTTCAGCATGTGCTGGGTACCGGTCAGGTGCAGGGCTTCATCGCGGGCAATAAGACGGATGATTTTGGCGTTGCCTTCCATCAGCTTGCGCTCGGCAAAGGCGAAGGAGCAGGCGAAGCTGACATAGAAGCGGATCGCTTCCAGCGCGTTAACGCTCATCAGGCACAGGTACAGCTGTTTTTTCAGCGCGCGCAGGTTCACGGTGATGGTTTTACCGTTCACATGGTGAGTGCCTTCGCCCAGCAGGTGCCAGTAGCTGGTCATCTCGATCAGCTCATCATAGTAATGGGCAATGCCTTCCGCGCGCTTCTGGATCTGCTCGTTGGTGACGATATCGTCAAACACCACCGCCGGATCGTTCACGATGTTGCGAATGATGTGGGTGTAAGAGCGGGAGTGGATCGTCTCGGAGAACGCCCAGGTTTCCACCCAGGTTTCCAGCTCAGGAATCGAGATCAGCGGCAGCAGCGCCACGTTCGGGCTACGGCCCTGAATGGAGTCCAGCAGCGTCTGGTACTTCAGGTTGCTGATGAAGATATGTTTTTCGTGATCCGGCAGAGACTGGTAGTCAATACGGTCGCGGGAGACGTCCACTTCTTCCGGACGCCAGAAGAAGGAGAGTTGCTTTTCAATCAGCTTTTCGAAGATGTCATATTTTTGCTGATCGTAGCGTGCCACGTTGACCGGCTGGCCGAAGAACATCGGCTCTTTGAGCTGGTCGTTTTTCGTCTGTGAAAAGGTGGTATATGCCATGAGTGTGTCCTAAAAACGTAGGCCGGGTAAGCGTAGCGCCACCCGGCATTTACATTAGATCTTACATGCGCCGCTTTCGCAGCCATCGTCCTGAATTGACGGAACCAGGTCATCCTGCGCGTCTTCCGCACCGTCACGGGTGTTGTGATAGTACAGCGTTTTCACGCCAAACTTGTAGGCGGTGAGCAGGTCTTTCAGCAATTGCTGCATCGGAACCTTGCCGGACGGGAAGCGCGTCGGGTCATAGTTGGTATTGGCAGAGATCGACTGGTCGATAAACTTCTGCATGATACCCACCAGCTGCAGGTAGCCGTCGTTGTTTGGCATTTCCCACAGCAGCTCGTAGTTGTCACCCAGCGTCTCGTAATCCGGTACCACCTGACGCAGCACGCCGTCTTTAGAGGCCTTGATGCTGACGTGGCCGCGCGGCGGCTCAATACCGTTGGTGGCGTTAGAGATCTGCGAAGAGGTCTCGGACGGCATCAGGGCAGAGAGCGTGGAGTTACGCAGGCCGTGAGTCTTGATGGACTCGCGCAGGCCTTCCCAGTCGAGGTGCAGCGGCTCGCTGACGATCGCATCCAGGTCTTTCTTGTAAGTGTCGATTGGCAGAATGCCTTTCGCGTAGGTGGTTTCGTTGAACCACGGGCACGCGCCTTGCTCTTTCGCCAGCTCGTTGGACGCTTTCATCAGGTAGTACTGAATCGCTTCGAACGTCTGGTGCGTCAGGTTGTTGGCGCTGCCGTCGGAGTAACGCTTGCCGTTTTTCGCCAGCCAGTAGGCGAAGTTGATCACGCCGATACCCAGGGTACGACGCCCCATCGCACCGCGTTTCGCGGCCGGGATTGGGTAATCCTGGTAGTCCAGCAGGGCGTCGAGCGCACGAACCGCCAGCACGGCCAGCTCTTCCAGCTCGTCCAGGCTCTTGATTGCGCCCAGGTTGAACGCGGACAGCGTACACAGCGCAATTTCACCGTTTTCGTCGTTCACGTCTTCCAGCGGTTTGGTCGGCAGGGCGATCTCCAGGCACAGGTTAGACTGGCGCACTGGTGCAACCACCGGATCAAACGGGCTGTGGGTGTTGCAGTGGTCAACGTTCTGGATGTAGATACGGCCGGTAGAGGCACGTTCCTGCATCATCAGGGAGAACAGGTCCACCGCTTTCACGCGCTGCTTGCGGATGCTGTCGTCTTTTTCGTATTTGGTGTACAGACGCTCGAATTCGTCCTGATCGGCGAAGAACGCGTCGTACAGGCCCGGGACGTCGGACGGGCTGAACAGGGTGATCTCTTCGCCCTTCAGCAGACGGGTGTACATCAGCTTGTTGATCTGCACGCCGTAGTCCATGTGACGCACGCGGTTGCCTTCAACACCACGGTTGTTTTTCAGGACCAGCAGGCTTTCCACTTCCAGGTGCCACATAGGGTAGAACAGGGTCGCAGCACCGCCGCGCACGCCGCCCTGAGAGCAGGATTTTACCGCCGTCTGGAAGTGCTTATAGAACGGGATACAGCCGGTGTGGAATGCTTCACCGCCGCGAATCGGGCTGCCCAGCGCACGGATGCGACCGGCGTTGATGCCGATACCGGCACGCTGGGAAACGTATTTCACGATGGCGCTGGAGGTGGCGTTGATGGAATCCAGGCTGTCACCGCACTCGATCAGTACGCAGGAGCTGAACTGACGGGTTGGGGTGCGCACGCCAGACATGATTGGCGTCGGCAGTGAAATCTTGAACGTCGATACCGCATCGTAGAAACGCTTCACGTAATCCAGACGGGTGTCACGCGGATAGTTGGAGAACAGGCAGGCGGCCACCAGAATATAGAGGAACTGGGCGCTTTCGTAGATCTCACCGGTTACACGGTTCTGAACCAGGTATTTGCCTTCGAGCTGCTTCACCGCCGCGTAGGAGAAGTTCATGTCGCGCCAGTGATCGATAAACCCGTTCATCTGCTCGAACTCTTCTTCCGTATAGTCTTCCAGCAGATGCGTGTCGTATTTGCCCAGCTCAACCATTTTCACCACGTGATCGTAAAGCTTCGGCGGCTCAAACTGGCCGTAGGCTTTTTTACGCAGGTGGAAAATCGCCAGACGTGCAGCGAGGTACTGATAATCCGGTGCTTCGCGGGAGATGAGGTCCGCCGCCGCTTTAATGATCGTTTCGTGGATATCAGATGTTTTGATGCCGTCGTAGAACTGGATGTGTGAACGCAGTTCAACCTGGGAGATAGATACGTTGTTCAGTCCTTCTGCTGCCCAGTCGAGAACTCGATGGATTTTGTCCAGATTGATACGCTCGGTAGTACCGTCGCGCTTTGTCACCAGCAGACTCTGATTCATGTGGGGTTTACCTGTCCGTGAAATAAAAAAATATCCCCCGCTTATCCACAGAACCGTCTTGTGACTAACTCTGTGGATAAATACTACATATAGGGGGTTTGCGATAAGAAAAACGCTATATGGTGAGTATTCTAGTAAGGATTCTTTTCAGTACAAGGGTTGATTTTGACGTTAAATTGAGGTTGTGAAAGGGTAAAAAAGGCTAAGTCCTCGTACCGTAAGGCCTGGAAGACATGTCAATAATTAAGAAAAAAAATTCAAAATTTGATCGAGTGCTGATTTCTTCAACGGGCGGTCAGAATTGCGCAACATGATGTCGCGCAATCTTTATAAGAATAACGAATGACGTTAGTCGTTTTTGGCGGTTGTATGCAACATATAGTTAACATCAACGCCCGGTGCGAGTTTGAATTTATTGGTCAGCGGATTGTAGTGCAGGCCGGTGATGTGCTGCTCCTTGAGCCACGTCTGGTCGACCCAGCTTAACAGTTCCGCAGGCTTGATGAATTTCTTCACGTCATGCGTGCCTTTCGGCACCATGCGCAGCACATACTCCGCGCCAACGACGGCCATCAGCCAGGCTTTACCGTTGCGGTTGATGGTCGAGAAGAAGACCTGTCCACCCGGTTTCACCAGTTTTGCACAGGCGTGCACCACGGACTGCGGATCGGGAACGTGTTCCAGCATCTCCATGCAGGTCACCACATCGTACTGATGGGCATGTTTTGCCGCGTGTTCTTCCACGGTTTCCTGCACGTAGTCCACCTGTATGCCAGACTCCAGCGCATGAAGACGAGCAACCTGCAGCGGTTCAAAGCCCATATCCAGGCCCGTGACGTTCGCCCCTTCGCGCGCCATGCTTTCCGCCAGGATACCGCCACCGCAGCCGACATCGAGCACTTTTTTACCGAACAGACCGCCGGAACGCTCCGCGATATAGCCCAGACGCAGCGGGTTAATACGGTGCAGCGGTTTGAACTCGCCTTCGAGATCCCACCAGCGGGACGCCACCGCTTCAAATTTGGCAATCTCTTCGTGGTCAACGTTGTGAGCCACCGGGGATTTTTCGGCATTCATGGGCGCTTTTACTCCTTATTTAGCAAGACGAATGAGTATATCAGGCAATCCCTGTGAATAAAGCGTATAGGTTTACCTCAATCACCTCGGCTGTGTTATAATTTGCGACCTTTGAATCCGGGATACAGTAGAGGGATAGCGGTTAGATGAGCGACCTTGCGAGAGAAATTACACCGGTTAACATCGAGGAAGAGCTGAAGAGCTCCTATCTGGACTATGCGATGTCGGTCATTGTTGGCCGTGCGCTGCCGGACGTCCGCGATGGCCTTAAGCCGGTACACCGTCGCGTACTATACGCCATGAACGTATTGGGCAATGACTGGAATAAAGCCTATAAAAAATCTGCCCGCGTCGTCGGTGACGTCATCGGTAAATATCACCCGCATGGTGATACCGCCGTTTATGACACCATCGTTCGTATGGCGCAGCCATTCTCCTTGCGCTACATGCTGGTAGATGGTCAGGGTAACTTTGGTTCAGTCGACGGCGACTCCGCTGCGGCGATGCGTTATACGGAAATCCGTATGTCGAAAATCGCTCATGAGCTGATGGCCGACCTGGAAAAAGAGACCGTTGATTTCGTCGATAACTACGACGGCACCGAGCGCATCCCAGATGTGATGCCCACCAAGATCCCGAACCTGTTAGTGAACGGTTCGTCCGGTATCGCGGTCGGTATGGCAACCAACATTCCGCCGCACAATATCACCGAGGTGATCAACGGCTGTCTGGCTTATATCGACGATGAAGATATCAGCATTGAAGGGCTGATGGCACACATCCCGGGTCCGGACTTCCCGACGGCGGCGATCATCAACGGTCGTCGCGGCATTGAAGAAGCGTACCGTACCGGCCGCGGCAAGATTTACATCCGTGCCCGCGCTGAAGTAGAAGCGGACGCCAAAACTGGCCGTGAAACCATTATTGTTCACGAGATCCCGTATCAGGTGAACAAAGCGCGTCTGATTGAAAAAATCGCCGAGCTGGTAAAAGAAAAACGCGTTGAAGGCATCAGCGCGCTGCGTGACGAGTCTGATAAAGACGGCATGCGCATCGTGATTGAGATCAAACGCGACGCGGTGGGTGAGGTTGTCCTGAATAACCTGTACTCCCAGACGCAGCTTCAGGTCTCCTTCGGTATCAACATGGTTGCGCTGCACCATGGTCAGCCGAAGATCATGAACCTGAAAGAGATCCTGAGCGCGTTCGTCCGTCACCGCCGTGAAGTGGTGACCCGTCGTACCATCTTCGAACTGCGCAAAGCGCGCGACCGTGCGCACATCCTTGAAGCGCTGGCGGTTGCGCTGGCCAACATCGACCCGATCATCGAGCTGATCCGTCGTGCGCCAACCCCGGCGGAAGCGAAAACCGCGCTGGTTTCCCGTCCGTGGGATCTGGGCAACGTCGCCGCGATGCTGGAACGTGCGGGCGATGACGCGGCGCGTCCTGAATGGCTGGAACCTGAGTTCGGCGTGCGTGACGGTCAATACTACCTGACTGAACAGCAGGCCCAGGCGATTCTGGATCTGCGTCTGCAGAAACTGACCGGCCTTGAGCATGAAAAACTGCTCGACGAATACAAAGAGCTGCTGGAACAAATTGCTGAGCTGCTGCATATCCTGGGCAGCGCAGAGCGCCTGATGGAAGTGATCCGCGAAGAGCTGGAGCTGGTCCGCGATCAGTTCGGCGACGAGCGCCGCACCGAAATCACCGCCAACAGCGCGGACATCAACATCGAAGACCTGATCAACCAGGAAGACGTTGTGGTGACCCTGTCTCACCAGGGCTACGTGAAGTATCAGCCGTTAACGGACTACGAAGCACAGCGTCGTGGCGGTAAAGGTAAATCTGCAGCACGTATTAAAGAAGAAGACTTTATTGACCGCCTGCTGGTGGCGAACACCCATGACACGATCCTCTGCTTCTCCAGCCGCGGTCGTCTGTACTGGATGAAAGTCTATCAGCTGCCGGAAGCAAGCCGTGGCGCACGTGGTCGTCCAATCGTTAACCTGCTGCCGCTGGAAGCGAACGAACGTATCACCGCCATTCTGCCGGTACGCGAGTACGAAGAGGGCGTGAACGTCTTTATGGCGACCGCCAGCGGTACCGTGAAGAAAACCGCGCTGACCGAATTCAGCCGTCCGCGTTCTGCCGGTATTATCGCCGTGAACCTGAACGAAGGCGACGAGCTGATTGGCGTGGATCTGACCTCGGGCTCCGATGAAGTCATGCTCTTCTCTGCGGCCGGTAAAGTGGTGCGCTTCAAAGAAGACGCCGTCCGTGCAATGGGCCGTACCGCGACGGGCGTACGTGGTATCAAACTGGCTGGCGAAGACAGCGTTGTTTCTCTGATTATTCCGCGTGGTGAAGGGGCTATCCTGACCGTCACGCAGAATGGTTACGGTAAACGTACGGCGGAAGGGGAATACCCAACCAAGTCTCGCGGCACGCAGGGCGTTATCTCCATCAAGGTGACCGAGCGCAACGGTTCCGTTGTCGGCGCGGTGCAGGTAGACGATGCCGACCAGATCATGATGATCACCGATGCCGGTACGCTGGTGCGTACCCGCGTGTCTGAGATCAGCGTGGTGGGTCGTAACACTCAGGGCGTGATCCTCATCCGTACAGCGGAAGATGAAAACGTGGTGGGTCTGCAGCGCGTTGCCGAGCCGGTGGATGACGAAGAGCTCGACTCCATCGACGGTAGCGTCGCGGAAGGCGATGAGGACATCGCGCCAGAAGCCGACACCGACGATGACGTAGCGGATGACGCTGACGAGTAATGTCTCCTGATGTAAAAAAGGGCCGGATTCCGGCCCTTTTCTTTTGCAGAAGCAGATAAGTCAACGTTGCGACCTGGCGCGTTTACCGCTACCTTAACCACATTCTTTTGACCCCGACGGCGGAGCCTCGCCCCCTTGAAATACCTCGTCTCCTTTCGTACTACGCTGAAAGTCTCTCGCTATCTGTTTAGAGCGCTGGCGCTCCTGCTTTGGCTGCTGGTGGCCTTGTTCTCGGTGTTTTACATCGTTAATGCGCTGCATCAGAAAGAAGCGGAGATCCGCCAGGAGTTTAACTTAAGCTCCGACCAGGCCCAGCGCTACATTCAGCGAACGTCTGACGTCATGAAGGAGCTGAAGTATATTGCCGAGAATCGTCTGACGGCGGAAAACGGTATTCTTGCGCTCCGCGGGCGTAACGACAAAACCGAAGTTCCGGACTTCCAGCCGCTGTTCCCGGATTCCGATTGCTCCACCATGAGCAATACCTGGCGCGGGTCGCTGGAATCGCTAGCCTGGTTTATGCGCTACTGGCGCGACAACTTCTCCGCCGCCTATGACCTGAACCGCGTCTTCCTGATTGGCAGCGAAAATCTCTGCATGGCTGACTTTGGCCTGCGCGACGTGCCCGTTGAGCGTGACAATGCGTTGAAAAGCCTGCATGAACGTATTGTGAAATACCGCAATGCACCACAGGACGAGCGCGGGAATAACATCTTCTGGGTGAGCCAGGGCCCGCGCCCCGGCGTGGGCTATTTCTATGCCCTGACGCCGGTTTATCTCGGTAATCGCCTGCAGGCGCTGATGGGGATTGAGCAGACCATCCGCATGGAAAACTTCTTCACCCCTGGCAGCCTGCCCATGGGGGTGACCATTCTGGATGAAAACGGCCATCAGCTGATCTCGCTTGCCGGGCCCGATAACCGGCTGAACGTCGAACCGCACTGGATGCAGGAGCGGTCGTGGTTTGGCTATACCTCGGGCTTCCGCGAGCTGGTGCTGAAGAAGAGCCTGCCGCCGTCGTCGCTGAGTATCGTCTATTCGCTGCCGGTGGATATGGTACTTGAGCGGATACGCATTCTTATCATGAATGCAATTCTGCTCAACCTGCTGGCGGGGGGCGCGCTGTTTACGCTGGCGCGCATGTATGAGCGGAAAATCTTTATTCCCGCCGAAAGCGACGCCCAGCGCCTGGAGGAACACGAGCAGTTTAACCGCAAGATTGTTGCCTCGGCGCCGGTGGGGATCTGTATCCTGCGTACCCAGGACGGGACCAACATCCTGAGTAACGAACTGGCGCATAACTACCTGAACATGCTGACGCACGAAGACCGGCAGAGGCTGACGCAGATTATCTGCGGTCAGCAGGTTAACTTCGTGGACGTGCTCACCAGTACGCACACCAACCTGCAGATCAGCTTTGTCCATTCCCGCTATCGCAATGAAAACGTGGCGATTTGCGTGCTGGTGGATGTCTCCGCGCGCGTGAAGATGGAAGAGTCGTTGCAGGAGATGGCGCAGGCGGCGGAGCAGGCCAGCCAGTCAAAATCCATGTTCCTTGCGACCGTCAGCCACGAGCTGCGTACGCCGCTGTACGGGATCATCGGTAACCTCGACCTGCTGCAGACTAAAGAGCTGCCGAAAGGCGTCGACCGGCTGGTGACGGCGATGAACAACTCCTCCAGCCTGCTGCTGAAAATCATCAGCGATATTCTCGACTTCTCTAAAATTGAGTCCGAGCAGTTGAAAATCGAGCCGCGCGAGTTTTCACCGCGCGAGGTGATGAACCACATTAGCGCCAACTATCTGCCGCTGGTGGTGCGTAAACAGCTGGGGCTCTACTGCTTTATCGAACCGGACGTGCCGCTGACGCTGCACGGCGATCCGATGCGCCTGCAGCAGGTCATCTCTAACCTGCTCAGCAACGCCATCAAATTTACCGATACCGGCTGTATTGTGTTGCACGTCTGCCGGGCAGGGGATTACCTGAGCATTCGCGTGCGCGACACGGGGGTCGGCATTCCGGCGAAGGAGGTGGTTCGCCTGTTCGATCCGTTCTTCCAGGTCGGTACCGGCGTGCAGCGTAACTTCCAGGGCACCGGACTGGGGCTGGCGATTTGTGAGAAGCTCGTCAGCATGATGGACGGCGATATCTCCGTAGATACCGAGCCCGGCATGGGCAGCCAGTTCACCATCCGCATTCCGCTCTATTCTGCGCAATATCCGGCAAAAGCCACGGTAGATGGCCTGAGCGATAAGCGCTGCTGGCTGGCGGTGCATAACGCCTCGCTGAATGACTATCTGACGGCGCTGCTGACCCACTGCGGCGTGAGGGTGTGCCGCTATGAAGGTCAAACACCGGACGTTGACGATGTGCTGATCGCCGACGAGATGCAGGAGCAGCCGTGGCAGGGGAGAGGGTCGGTGCTCTTCTGCCGTCGCCACATCGGCATTCCCGTCGAGCGAGCGCCTGGGGAATGGGTACACAGTGTTGCGACGCCGCACGAGCTGTTGAGCCTGCTGGCACGCATCTACAAAGTGGAGCTGGAAGAGCGCGACGGCGCGGGCGGATTGCCGTCACCGGAGTCTCTGGCGTCGGTGAATGACGATATGATGATTCTGGTGGTGGATGACCATCCGATTAACCGCCGCCTGCTGGCTGACCAGCTTGGATCGCTGGGCTACCAGTGCAAAACCGCCAATGACGGCGTGGATGCGCTGAACGTGCTGAGTAAGAATCATATTGATATCGTTCTGAGCGACGTCAACATGCCTAACATGGACGGCTACCGTCTGACGCAGCGCATCCGGCAGCTTGGCCTGACGCTGCCGGTGGTGGGCGTAACGGCGAACGCGCTGGCGGAAGAGAAGCAGCGCTGTCTGGAGTCAGGCATGGACAGCTGTCTGTCGAAACCGGTGACGCTGGACGTGCTGAAGCAGACATTGTCGATTTACGCAGAGCGCGTGAGAAAAACGAGAATATAAAAAAGGCCCGGAAGGGCCTTTTTTATTTGCCCGGCGACGCTGCGCTTGCGCGGGCCTGCGGGTTTTGTAGGCCGGGTAAGCGCCAGCGCCACCCGGCATTTACAGTGGAGATCAATCCTTATCCGTTGCGCTCAGCGTCACGGAGGAGAGATAGTTGAGCAGCGCAATATCATTGTCCACACCCAGTTTCATCATCGCTGATTTCTTCTGGCTGCTGATGGTTTTAATACTGCGGTTCAGCTTCTTGGCAATCTCGGTCACCAGGAAACCTTCTGCGAACAGGCGCAGAACTTCACTCTCTTTCGGCGACAGACGTTTGTCACCATAGCCACCCGCGCTGATTTTTTCCAGCAGACGAGAAACGCTTTCAGGCGTGAACTTCTTGCCTTTCTGCAGCGCCGCAAGCGCTTTAGGCAGATCGGTCGGTGCGCCCTGTTTCAGCACAATCCCTTCGATATCCAGATCCAGTACCGCGCTCAGGATCGCCGGGTTGTTGTTCATGGTCAGAACAATGATCGAGATATCCGGGAAGTGACGTTTAATATATTTGATAAGCGTGATCCCATCACCGTATTTGTCTCCGGGCATGGAGAGATCGGTAATGAGCACGTGTGCATCAAGCTTTGGGAGGTTATTGATCAGTGCTGTAGAGTCTTCAAATTCACCGACTACATTCACCCACTCGATCTGTTCAAGTGATTTGCGAATACCGAACAGTACAATCGGATGGTCATCGGCAATAATTACGTTCATATTGTTCATGTATAAGGCTACCTTGCTACAGCAAGCTTTTGACGTAGGCGTCAATGTCGCTGATGTATTTTTCAATGCCAGAGGCATCTTTCTCACGAATTAGATGTTCCAGCGTTTCACATAACTGCTTGCCGGGAACCAGATTAAGCATGGCAAACACCCCTTTAAGCCGGTGTGCTGTCTGTGCCAGCGCTGCAAAATCATTCGCAGCGGACTCAGTATACAACCGCTTAACATCATCTGGTACTGTATCAACAAAGAGTGAATAGTATCCGCTGGCGTGAAGCTCGGCATTTTCATTACCGCCAAGCGGGGATTCCGCTATCTCTTCCTGCGCCAGCTGCTCTTCTATTAGTTGTAGTACAGCTTCCTGCATCGCATTGCTTATATTAAAGTTGACGCGCAGCTGGCCAGGGCCGATTTTCCGCACGCCTGACTCATCATCGCTTAAAAGCAAGCCGGAGGCAGTAAGATTAGACGGATTATCAGTTAAAAACAGATCAAATTCTTGACTTGCAAGTCTTTCATCCGGCGTGATGCAGGCCGCCCCCCAGTTTTCTAACTGACGAACGACAATATTGCGGATCTCGTTCGAGGTCACATCGACCATCACCACGACATCATCCAGCAGACGCTCTTCATCTTCTTCCTGCGGATTGGCCGCCATTTTCACGTGCAGAGAATAGCGGGTGCCGAGGGATTCACGGGCTTTGATATTCAGATGGCCGCCGAGCTTGCGTGCCAGCTGATCGCACAGCCAGAAGGTGAGGGCATTGGCCTTGCCGTAGCGATCGCTTTGCGTGTCGTTCAGGAACGGGAAGTGGAGATTATCAATTTCACTCGTGGTGACGCCTTCCCCGGTGTCGAGGATGCGGAACGTCAGGCGGTCTTCTGCCGACTCCTCCGTACTGACTTCGAGGGTGATCTTGCCGATCTGCGTGGTCGTCACCGCGTACTGAATAATCATCAACAGTATGCGGCGCAGCGCTTCACGATCGCCGTGGCGCTCGTCATTTGCCGGAAGATTGTTATTGATCAGCAGCTGCAACCCTTTACGCTTAATCACGGGCAGGACTTCCGGAACGACTTCATCGATCAGGTCCTGAATAGAGAAGAGGGTTGGTGTTCCTTTCCAGAAATCATTCTCCAGCATGTTCGCCAGCTGGATCTCGTCAACCATTCTGACCAGCGAGTCGGCCTGACAGGCAAGCTGGTGGCTTTCTGACGTATTTAACGCCGCCGCCTGGGTCGCCAGCGTTTTTAACGGCTGCTTGAAGGCATCGCCAATGTTCTGCATAAATGCGGCGCGCCCCTGCTGGTTTTTCTCATACAGTCTTTGCGCCTGCTTGAGCTTTTTATTCACCAGCACCTCGCGATCCTGATCGCGAATGATGAAAATTTGCGTGCGGGAGGCGACCTGGCTGCGGAACTGACGGATCTCGTACAGCTCATTGTTGATGGTGGCCTGGATCACCCCCTGGTGCTGATCCGCCATGGTGGTGATGTTCTGCAGGTTAAGATGCGGCAGCAGATGGTCGGCAATTTTATTGCTCATTACCGTACGATTCGCTTCCTGATCGTGAACTAAGACCCCAAGCGGCAGCACGGAAATAATCTCTTCATTTAGCGCACGTAACACGCGCAGTTCATTGCTGGTGCCTGCCGGGACCGCAGAGGCGTCGCTCTGACGCCCCGGCTGGAAACGGAAGGTGCTGTAGCCAAACAGCGCCAGCGCCAGCAGACCGATATTCAGCAGCAGAGGCAGCAGGATATTTTGCAGGGTATCGAGCAACAGCGTGCCAAACGGCACCTGCCACACCAGACGCATACCGGTCGAGTTCAGGGATGAGGCGATTTCGATTTTTGAGCCGTTAAAGGAGATCGAGACGCTCTCTGCGGCCTCTTTGTCAGAAGCCGCACGCATGTTCTGGGTGCTGTTGTCGGGCTCCAGACGGAAGCTGTCGAGCGGCATGTCCGGCGGGATTAAATCGTTAATCGGTAAATCGAAGGCCACAACCGTCGCCAGATGTCCTGGCTGGTTGAAGGTGGTGCGCAGGGTAAAATAATGACCGTTTTGCCAGGCCAGACGACGCAGGGAAGAGAAGCTCTCACGTTCATCAAGGGCATTCGCCTGCTGCAGCATCTCTGCCCGGCGGGAGTCGACGATGCTGCCCACGGTAGTCTCTTTAAACCCGGAAGAGAGATCTTTTAACGGCAGGGTTGAGATCAGGATCATGCTGTTGTCCTGGCCGTTCAGATAGTACATCGACCACGGCACCGTTTCGGCCCCCCAGAGAGTATCCAGATAGGTCGAAATACGCTGTGTCATCTCGAGCGTTGCGCTGTCGTGAGAGCCAAAAATGAGCGCCTCAGTCTTACGCTGCGGTTTTTCGAGGTAATAGACATCCTGCTTAAGCCGCGTCTCCTGAAGTCCATCTCCGGATGAGGAGGCCGGGGCGGCCGCAATATTGTCGTAAATCTGCCAGGTGGCGTAGCGCCAGGTATCGATGCGCTTATGCACGGCGTGGGTGATATCGACGACCTGATAGCTCTTATCCTTCAGCCAGGCGTTAACCGCGCTTTGTACCATCACCCCCATGGTCACTAACAGCACAACGATCAAAAGAAGAAAGAAACGGGTGATGCTCCCGGGGAGGAGGGAGAATTTGCTCGGGGCGGTGGTTTCAGTCTGACTCATTGATATCTTTAACCCGTCATGGTCATGCTCTGTGGCGATAGGGCAGTATAAAGGGTAATAACTGAATTTCCAGCGCCACCGTCCGGGAACAGGCGACTTTTTCAACGGACAATACCGGCGGCGGGTGGCGCGATAAACATGTACAAACTCGTCCTGCGCGTACAAATAAAAAGTGCGGCTGGCCAGCAAATAGCACGAATTAACAAGAAATTAAGTTTTACATCAATTGTGTGTTAGCGAACGATCGCTGGGGAGAATTTAGTTAATAGTCGTTACAATTTCGGTGCGGTAGCACAAAAAATGAGGCGTTGCGTAAAGAAAGGTAAAAAAAAAACGAATGCGAAGCATCCGGCTCAATTAGGGATAAACAGACATTCAAAACTGAATGACGGTAATAAATAAAGTTAATGATGATAGCGAGAGATATTTTAGAGATTAGCCGCGATCTTGTTTTGTCATTCAGTGCTGTAACGATTTTTATTATAAGTGGTTGATTACAATATGTATGATTTTTCTTTTGATTATAAGTGCTAAATTTATAAGCTATTTGTGCTTTGTAAAAGTTCCTTGATATTTACATTTTGAAACATCTTGATGGACAAATGAAACATCTTCAAAGTTTTCGTATCATATTCGCATTGGATTATTCTGTAATTTTGCGGAGAATGAAATTGCCGACTGGTTAATGAGGGTTAACCAGTAAGCAGTGGCAATTATAAGGCATATAACAGAGGGTTAATAAAATGAAAGTTAAAGTACTGTCCCTCCTGGTACCAGCACTCCTGGTGGCAGGCGCAGCAAATGCGGCCGAAATTTATAACAAAGATGGCAACAAATTAGATCTGTACGGCAAAGTCGATGGTCTGCATTATTTCTCTGACGACAAGGGTAACGACGGCGACAAGACCTACATGCGTCTTGGCTTCAAAGGTGAAACTCAGGTTAACGATCAGCTGACCGGTTATGGCCAGTGGGAATACCAGATTCAGGGTAACAAAGACGAAGGCGACAACCAGTCCTGGACTCGTGTGGCCTTTGCAGGTCTGAAGTTCGCGGAAGCAGGTTCATTCGATTACGGTCGTAACTACGGCGTGATTTACGATGTGACCTCCTGGACCGACGTTCTGCCTGAATTCGGTGGAGACACCTATGGTGCCGACAACTTCCTCCAGTCTCGTGCTAACGGCGTGGCAACCTACCGTAACCAGGACTTCTTTGGTCTGGTTGATGGCCTGAACTTTGCTCTGCAGTATCAGGGCAAAAACGGCAGCGTAAGCGGTGAAAACACCGACGGTCGCAGCCTGCTGAACCAGAACGGCGATGGCTACGGTGCATCCGTGACCTATAACCTGGGCGAAGGTTTCAGCGTGGGTGGTGCGATGTCCTCCTCCAAACGTACCGCCGATCAGAACGCACTGGGCGTATACGGTAAAGGGGATCACGCAGAAGTCTATTCTGGTGGCCTGAAGTACGATGCCAACAACATCTATCTGGCAGCACAGTACTCTCAGACCTACAACGCAACCCGTTTTGGTACCTCTAACGGCAGCAACCCAACTACCGCTTACGGCTTTGCTAACAAAGCGCAGAACTTCGAAGTGGTTGCTCAGTACCAGTTCGACTTCGGCCTGCGTCCATCCGTGGCTTACCTGCAGTCTAAAGGCAAAGACATCGAAAACTTCGGCGATCAGGATCTGCTGAAATATGTTGATGTGGGTGCGACTTACTACTTCAACAAAAACATGTCCACCTACGTGGATTACAAAATCAACCTGGTTGATGAAAATGAATTCACCCGTCAGGCGGGTATCGGTACTGACGATATCGTCGCGCTGGGCCTGGTTTACCAGTTCTAATCGCGCCATCGTGTGACGTAAGGGGGCCTGATGGCTCCCTTTTTTTGTGCCTCTCTGATTCTCACAACTCACCCGTTTTGGTGTACTCTTGCCGCCCTGGCATGAGGATAATAATGAATGGACATGACTTTTTTACGCGCCAGCTTTCTGGCTATGCTTTTTTTCCTGACCGCGTGTAACGATCCCACACCCGTGGCGAAAACCGACGCACCTGCCGCGACGGTGCTCGAAGGCAAAACGATGGGCACCTTCTGGCGCGTCAGCGTGATGAACCTCGATAAAACGCGCACGGATGAGCTTCGCGGCAAAATCCAGGCACAGCTGGACGCCGACGATCAGCTGCTGTCGACCTATAAAAATGATTCGGCGCTGATGCGCTTTAACCTCTCAACCAGCACCTCTCTGTGGCCGGTGAGCGAGGCGATGGCCGATATCGTGACCGAGGCAATGCGCGTAGGTTATAAAACCAACGGGGCGATGGATGTCACCGTCGGCCCTCTGGTGAACCTCTGGGGATTTGGCCCGAATAAACAGCCGGTGAAGACGCCCGAACAGGCGGCCATTGATGACGCCCGCGCCCGGACCGGGCTACAGCATCTGACCGTCATCAACCAGTACGGGCAGCAGTACCTGCAGAAAGATATTCCCGATCTGTTTGTCGATCTGTCGACGGTCGGGGAAGGCTACGCGGCGGATCATCTTGCTGCACTGATGGCGCAGGAGGGGATTTCCCGTTATCTGGTCTCCGTGGGCGGCGCGTTGGTCAGTCGGGGCATGAACGCCAGCGATAAACCGTGGCGCGTGGCGATTCAAAAACCGACGGATCGGCAAAATGCCGTGCAGGCAATAGTGGATATCAACGGACATGGCATCAGCACTTCCGGAAGCTATCGCAACTATTATGAGCTTGACGGGAAGCGTATTTCGCACGTGATTGATCCGCAGACCGGCCGCCCCATCACGCATAACCTGGTCTCGGTGACGGTCATTGCCCCCACCGCGCTGGAAGCGGATGCCTGGGATACCGGATTAATGGTTCTTGGCCCGGAGAAAGCCAAAGAGGTGGTCCGTCAGGAAGGGCTGGCGGTTTATATGATCACCAAAGAGGGCGACGGGTTTAAAACCTGGAGCTCGCCGCAGTTCAACAGTTTCCTGGTCAGCGACAAAAATTAAAAAGCAAGGTTGCGGGTTTTTTATCGGTGGCGCCCAGGCACGCTCTATGTATGCTTATACGAGGAGCCGATCATGAAAAACCCAACCTTCACTACCGATGAGGATCGCTGGCAGGCCGTGCTGGCCCGCGATCCGCTCGCTGACGATCAGTTTGTCTTCGCCGTGCAGACGACCGGTATTTTCTGCCGTCCGTCATGCCGCGCCCGCCACGCGCTGCGTAAAAATGTCCGCTTTTATCCCGATGCCCGGCACGCCGCTCAGGCGGGCTTTCGTCCGTGCAAGCGCTGCATGCCGGACAAGCGCGACGCGCAGGCGCAAAAGCTGGCAAAAGTGGAACACGCCTGCCGGCTTCTGGAGCAGGATCCTGCGCTAACTCTGGAGAGGCTGGCGGAGCAGGTTGCCATGAGTCCTTTCCATTTCCACCGCCTGTTTAAATCCGTGACCGGCATGACGCCAAAAGCCTGGCAGCAGGCGGCGCGGGGTCAGCGTCTGCGCACCGCGCTTGCGCAGGGAGACAAAATTACCGATGCCGTGCTGGCAGCGGGATTTCCCGACAGCAGCAGCTATTATCGTAAAGCCAACGATGCGTTGGGTATGACGGCGAAGCAGTACCGTAAAGGAGAGGTGGCCGTACGGTATGCTATCGATGACTGTTCGCTAGGACGCTGTCTGGTCGCCGAAAGCGAGCGGGGGATCTGCGCGATTCTGCTGGGTGACACCGATGCGGAAGTCACCGCAGAGCTTGCCACGCAATTTCCAAAAGCGACGCACGCGCCGCTGGACGACACCTTCGTACAGCGGATCCACCAGGTCATTGCCAGTATTGATAACCGCGACGTACCGCTTGCGCTGCCGCTGGATATTCGCGGTACCGCGTTCCAGCAGCGCGTCTGGCAGGCCCTTCGCACTATTCCCTGCGGCGAAACGGCAAGCTACCAGCAGGTGGCGCAGGCGATTGGTCAACCCGGTGCGGTACGCGCCGTCGCCGGAGCCTGTGCGGCCAACACGCTGGCAATTGTGATCCCCTGTCATCGCGTGGTTCGCAACGACGGTGCGCTGTCGGGCTATCGCTGGGGGACGGCGCGAAAAGCGCTATTACTGAAACGTGAGGCGAAACGCCGGGAGGAATAATGCTCGATCTTTTTGCGGATGCTGAACCCTGGCAGGAACCGCTTGCGCCAGGGGCAGCGATCCTGCGTCGCTTTGCTCTCTCCCGTGCGGAGGCATTGCTTGCCGGTATTGAAGAGGTGACGGCGGTTTCACCGTTTCGCCATATGGTGACGCCGGGCGGCTACACCATGTCGGTGGCCATGGCCAACTGCGGCGAACTGGGCTGGGCGACAAACGAACGTGGGTATGTGTATGCTCCGAACGATCCCACGACAGGTCGGCCGTGGCCTCCCATGCCTGCGGTTTTCCAGGCACTTTGTCACGAGGCTGCCGTGGCGGCGGATTATCCTGACTTCCGTCCTGACGCCTGTCTGATCAACCGCTACGCCGTCGGGGCGAAGCTCTCGCTGCATCAGGACAAAGATGAGCCCGATCTGCGCGCGCCTATCGTTTCGGTATCGTTAGGCCTGCCCGCCGTCTTTCAGTTTGGGAGATTACGCCGCAACGATCCGCTCAAACGCATCATGCTGGAACATGGCGATGTGGTGGTGTGGGGCAGGGAATCGCGGCTTTACTATCACGGCATTCAGCCGCTGAAACCCGGCGTTCACCCCCTCACGGGCGAGTACCGCTTTAATCTGACCTTCCGTCAGGCGGGGTACAGTAAACTAAAATAAGAATTATTCTTGATGTCCGCGCAGGGCAGTTTACACTGCTGGCTGATTTTTATTGTCCGGATTGCCTGCATGCAACTACTTCTCCTCGTCTGGCGTCAGTACCGCTGGCCCTTCGTCGCCGTCATGGCGTTAAGCCTGGCCAGCGCCGCGCTGGGTATTGGCCTGATCGCGTTTATTAACGTGCGGTTGATTGAAATGGTCGACACCTCGCTCTCCGTATTGCCGGAGTTTCTTGGCCTGCTGCTGCTATTGATGGCGGTTACGCTCGGCTCCCAGCTGGCGCTGACCGCGCTCGGGCACCATTTCGTTTTCCGTTTGCGCAGCGAGTTTATCAAGCGCATCCTGGACACTCAGGTCGAGCGCGTCGAGCAGCTCGGCAGCGCCTCCCTGCTGGCGGGGCTGACCAGCGACGTTCGCGCCATTACTATCGCGTTCGTTCGTCTGCCGGAGCTGGTGCAGGGGATCATTCTGACCTTCGGCTCGGCGGCCTATCTCGCCTGGCTCTCCAGCAAAATGCTGGCGGTGACTGCGCTGTGGATTGCCATCACCATCTGGGGCGGTTTTGTGCTGGTGTCCCGCGTCTATAAACACATGGCGGTCCTGCGCGAAACCGAAGATAAGCTCTATAACGATTACCAGACGGTACTGGAAGGGCGCAAAGAGCTCACCCTGAACCGCGAGCGCGCCGAGTATATCTTTAACCATCTCTATATTCCGGACGCGCGCGAATACCGGCACCATATCATTCGCGCCGATACCTTCCACCTGAGCGCGGTGAACTGGTCAAACATTATGATGCTGGGCGCCATTGGCCTGGTGTTCTGGATGGCGAACAGCCTGGGCTGGGCGGATACCAACGTCGCGGCAACCTACTCACTGACGCTGCTGTTTTTGCGCACGCCGCTGCTCTCGGCGGTCGGCGCATTGCCCACCTTGCTGAGTGCGCAGGTGGCCTTTAATAAACTCAAAAAATTCGATCTCGCGCCGTTTAAGCCCGAATTCCCGCGCCCGCAGGCCTTCCCGAACTGGCAGACGCTCGAGCTGCGTAACGTCACGTTCCGCTATCAGGACAGCGCCTTCTCCGTGGAGCCGCTCAATCTGACGATCCGCCGCGGCGAGCTGCTGTTCCTGATTGGCGGCAACGGCAGCGGTAAATCGACGCTGGCAATGCTGCTCACTGGCCTTTATCAGCCGCAGTCGGGCGAGATTTTACTGGATGGCAGAGCGCTGAGCGCGGAGAAGCCCGAGGATTACCGCAAGCTTTTCTCGGCGGTGTTCACCGACGTCTGGCTGTTTGATCGGCTGCTGGGGCCGGAAGGGCAGCAGGCCAATCCTGCGCTGGTGGAAAAATGGCTGGCGCACCTGCAGATGTCGCACAAGCTGGAACTTCAGGACGGCAAGATCCTTAACCTCAAACTCTCCAAAGGGCAGAAAAAACGCGTGGCGCTGCTGCTTGCGCTGGCGGAAGAGCGTGACATCATTCTGCTCGACGAGTGGGCGGCGGATCAGGACCCGCACTTCCGCCGCGAGTTTTATCAGGTGCTGCTGCCGCTGATGCAGGAGATGGGCAAAACCATTTTCGCCATCAGCCACGACGATCATTACTTTATTCACGCTGACCGCTTGCTGGAGATGCGCGAGGGCAGGCTGAGCGAGCTGACCGGTGAAGCGCGCGATGCGGCCTCGCGTGACGCGGTGGCGCGCACGGCCTGATGCCCGTGTGCCGGGTGGCGGCTTCGCCTTACCCGGCCTGGGATTTTGTAGGCCCGTGCAAGCGTAGCGCCGCCGGGCACAATGATTTGCACGATATGCCGCTTTTTTCTCCATCCCGGCCCGTTGTTTATTCTTATTTACATATCCTCGCGCTATGCTTAATACCAACTTATTTCATGGATTTATGATTGATGTCGGTATTAAAGAAAAACAGCGCCAGACAGCGTGACCAGGAACGTGCGCGACTGATCTGGCTTCTCACGACCGATAAAGCGGTCACGTCTACGCTATTAGGCAAACTGACCCTGGCTGAGCAATATGATGTCGGCACGTTAGCCGACGATATTGCTGAGGTAGGTGCGCTGGTTGCTCACTTACCCCCGCCGGATCTGGCGGACACCCTTGAAGCGCTTCCCTCGGAAGAGCGTCATGCCCTGTGGAGGCTGGTGCAGGATCACGAGCGCGGACAGGTGCTGCTTGAGGCCTCGGAAAACGTCTGGGACGACCTGATCGATGAGATGAGCGATCGGGACATCCTCGACGCACTGCAAACGCTGGATATCGACGAACAGATTTACCTGGTTCAACACCTGCCGCGAAACCTGACCGGCCGCCTGCTGGCGTCACTGCCTGCCGATGAACGCGCGCGCGTGCGTCAGGTGATGCATTACGAGAAAAACAGCGTCGGCGCGATTATGGAGTTCGGCGTTATCACGGTGCGCCCGGACGTGACGCTCGGCACCGTGCAGCGCTATTTGCGCCGCCTGGGCAAAATGCCGGATAACACCGATAAGCTGTTTGTCACCTCCCGGGATAAAACCCTCCTTGGCGAGCTGGAGCTGAAAACCATCCTGCTCAACAGCACCCAGCGGAAGGTGAGCGAGGTGATGGAAAACGAGCCGATGGTCTTCTCCCCAGAGGACGATGCGGAAAAAGCGGCGCGTACCTTCGAACGTGATGACCTCGTGAGTGCCGCCGTCGTGGACTCCGTCGGCAAACTGATGGGGCGTCTGACCATCGACGAGATCGTTGACGTGGTTTATGAAGAAACCGATAACGACCTGCGTGCGCTGGGGGGGATCAGCGCGGAAGATGACGTCCATGCCTCCGTCGGCAAGGCGGTGAAAACGCGCTGGGCGTGGCTGGCCATTAACCTGTGTACCGCGTTTATCGCCTCCCGCGTGATTGACGGCTTTGAACACACCATTTCGCAGCTGGTGGCGCTGGCCTCGCTGATGCCGATTGTGGCCGGGATTGGCGGCAACACCGGAAACCAGACCATTACCATGATCGTCCGCGCGCTGGCGCTGGAGAATATTCAGCCCGGCAACTTCGCCTTTCTGATCTTCAGAGAGATGGGCGTGGCGCTGATCAACGGCCTGGTGTGGGGCGGCATTATGGGCGGCATCACCTGGTGGCTGTATGACGATATGGCGTTAGGCGGCGTGATGATGCTGGCGATGGTGCTGAATCTGCTCGTGGCATCGATGATGGGCGTCATTATCCCGTTGACCATGACCAAACTGGGGCGCGACCCCGCGGTGGGGTCGAGCGTGATGATCACCGCCATCACCGATACCGGCGGTTTCTTTATTTTTCTTGGGCTGGCGACGATTTTTCTGCTTTAAGCCGACGCTTAATGCGGGCGGGAAGCAGCACCATGACGATAATCCCGCCCAGCACGCCAATCGCCAGATTGCCGGTTGATACCGTGGCGGCAACGGTGACCAGCATGACGACCGTTTCTGCAATCGGGGCCGTTTTCAGCGTGGCCGGCTGAAGGCTGTGCCAGCTGAAGGTTTTAACGGCGACGATCGCCATTATGCCCGCCAGCACCGCCATCGGGATGTTGGCCATCACGTCGCTGAGCGCCGTCACCAGGATCAGCAGCACGATGCCCGCAGCGAAGGTTGAAATGCGGCTTCGGCCTTTCCCCATCTCTACGTTAACGATGGTTTGTCCGATCATCGCGCAGCCCGCAATACCACCGTAAAATCCGGCCAGGATATTGCCGACGCCTAATCCAATGCTTTCGCGGCGTTTACTTGACGGCGTCGCGGTCAGCTCATCCACCAGCTTTGCGGTCAGCAGGGATTCCAGCAGGCCGACAAACGCGATGCTCAACGCGCACGGCCAGATTATGCTCAGCGTCTGTAAATTGAGGGGGACCAGAAGTTCACTAAGATCCGGCAAGCCGCCGCTCATGGCACCTTCATCGCCCACGGTCGGCAGGTTTTGCCCGGTTGAAACGGTAAACAAGGTTAACAGCACAATCGCAATCAGCGGGGAAGGGATGCTTTTGAAATAGCGCGGCACCCACAGCACGATCAGTACCGTCAGCACGAACAGGCCCACAATCAGCGGGCTTCGGCTCCAGAAATGCGGAACCTGCGCAAAGAAAATCAATATCCCGAGGGCGTTAACAAATCCGGTCATGACCGACTGGGGAATAAAGCGCATCAGTCTGGCCATGCCGAGGAGGCCAAACAGAATCTGAATTACGCCAGCCATGAGCACGGCGGGAAGAATGTACTGTACGCCGTGCTGATGCACCATGGGCCCAATAACCAGCGCCACGGAACCGGCCGCGGCCGTGACCATCGCCGGACGACCGCCCAGTACAGACAGGGCAAGACACAGCACCACGGAAGCGATCAGGCTGACCTTCGGGTCAACGCCCGCCACCACCGAAAATGAGATGACCTCGGGGATCAGCGCCAGGGCGGTAATCACGCCAGCCAGCGTTTCACGCGTCAGCTGCTTAGGGGAACGCAGCACGCTGGCGACACGGTTTTCGGGAGAGACAGCAGAATGGGGTAGGGACATAACGTTTCGCTGGTTAGGGCAGGCTTCCGTGCGCGCGATCACAAAACGCAACATACTAGCCCGTTAAACCGCGCTTTACCAGACGCTTCGATAATTCCTCACAAACAATCCATCATTAAATTTCACAATTACAATAATTTCGTAACCTTTAAACAATATTTAAAAGTTGTTACCGTGCCCCCGCAGCTTGTTTCACCTGCAATTTCCACGCATCAAGCACTTTTACACTAAGGCATAAATTATGAAAAAAATGACTGCCATGCTCTTTTCTCTGGCCGTGGGGCTTAACACCGTCTCTATGGCGGCGAAAGCTGACGCACCAAAAGAGCAGGAAACGGACGTCCTTTTAATCGGTGGCGGTATCATGAGCGCCACGCTGGGAACCTATCTGCAAGAACTGCAGCCGGACTGGTCAATGACCATGGTCGAGCGCCTTGATGGCGTGGCGCAGGAGAGTTCGAACGGCTGGAACAACGCCGGTACCGGCCATTCGGCACTCATGGAACTGAACTATACGCCGCAGAAAAAGGACGGTTCCATTAGTATCGAGAAGGCGGTAGAGATCAACGAGGCGTTCCAGGTTTCTCGCCAGTTCTGGTCTCACCAGGTCAACAGCGGCGTACTGCACGACCCGCACTCTTTCATCAACACCGTACCGCACATGAGCTTTGTGTGGGGCGAGCAGAACGTCAACTTCCTGCGCGCGCGCTACGCCGCACTGCAGCAGAGCACGCTGTTCCGCGGAATGAAATACTCTGAAGACCACGCGCAGATTAAAGAGTGGGCTCCGCTGGTCATGGAAGGTCGTGACCCGAACCAGAAAGTGGCGGCGACCCGTACCGAAATTGGTACCGACGTCAACTACGGTGAAATTACCCGTCAGCTGGTGACGTCTCTGAAGAAAAAAGAGAACTTCAACCTGCAGCTCAGCACCGAAGTGCGCGGTTTCAAGCGCAACGCGGATAACAGCTGGAGCGTGACCGTTGCCGATCTGAAAAACAACGAAGCCGAGCACGTCATCAAGGCGAAGTTTGTCTTTATCGGTGCGGGCGGTGCCGCGCTGAAACTGCTGCAGGAGTCCGGTATTCCGGAAGCGGATGACTACGCGGGCTTCCCGGTGGGCGGTCAGTTCCTGGTGTCCGATAACCCGGAAGTGGTGAATCGTCATCTGGCAAAAGTGTACGGTCAGGCTTCCGTGGGCGCGCCGCCAATGTCTGTTCCGCACATCGATACCCGTATGCTTGACGGCAAACGCGTGGTGCTGTTTGGCCCGTTCGCGACCTTCTCCACTAAATTCCTGAAAAACGGCTCCCTGTGGGATCTGCTGAGCGCAACCACCACCTCTAACGTCAAGCCGATGATGGACGTGGGGCTGGATAACTTCGATCTGGTGAAATACCTGATTAGCCAGGTGATGCTCTCTGACGACGACCGTTTCGAAGCGCTGAAAGAGTACTATCCTGAGGCGAAGAAAGAAGACTGGCGCCTGTGGCAGGCGGGTCAGCGCGTGCAGATCATCAAGCGCGATCCGAAAGAGGGTGGCGTGCTGCGTCTGGGCACCGAAGTGGTGAGCGATAAGGACGGCACCATCGCCGCGCTGCTGGGTGCGTCACCGGGTGCGTCTACCGCTGCGCCAATCATGCTGCACCTGATGGAAAAAGTGTTTAAAGATAAAGTCGCCAGTCCGGAATGGCAGGCGAAGCTGAAGACCATTATTCCATCCTACGGCACGAAGCTGAACGGTAACGTGAGCGCGACGGAGCAGGAGCTGGAATACACCAGCCGCGTACTGCAGCTGCAGTACATCAAACCGCAGGCTGCGGATGCTGCGCCAAAAGCGGAGCTGAAGCCTCAGCCGGAAAACAAACCGGTTGCGGATATCGCGCTGTAAGGTAAAAAAGCCGGGTGGCGCTGACGCCTACCCGGCCTATGTTCGGTGTTGTTTTGTAGGTCGGGTAAGGCGAAGCCGCCGCCCGACTTAATTTCAACGTACGACAGCCTGCTCAATCTTCTCTTCAGCCTTCCACACGCGATACTTCACTTCCACATTTTCAGGCGTATAGACCACGATCGGCAACTTGCTGTTGTAGCGCAGCAGGCTGTTGTCGCCCAGATAGGCGGTCACAAATTTCTTCTCTTTCTTGCCATCCGGGCAGGCCATCATGGTGGAGACCGGAGAGGTGACTTTATCAAAGACGTAATAGTCGTAACCCCAGCCTTCCAGCGTTTTGCTTTCCAGCTGACCACCCAGACGATGCTGGTTGCAGTCCACTTCCAGCGTCTTGCCAATTAACAGCTCCACTTTGTAGTTCGCTTCATCCTGCTGAACCGGAAGCTGGATCACCTGACGCGTCATCCCTTTATCCGCTTTCGGATACGGGGCGACTTTTTCCAGCGGCTGCGCTTTAGGTGTTTCGCTGGCGAAAGCGCTGGTGCTGACACACGCGGCAGCGATGAGTGCGATAGCAAATTTAGGTGCGTTTTTCATTGTCATTCCTTTATGTCAAAACGATCTTGCACAGGTTAACATAGCGACTGTGAATGATTGGTGTTATTTACTTACATTTTCAATATTAATAGCGTAATAAACCATATATTTGCCACTTAAGTGGAGATTTGTACTGGCGTGGAGTCCGGCAGGCGTTTGTGTTATTTTAGAACCTCTATAATGTTATTCATCTGTAAAAGGGAAGAGAGATGGTTCGTGCAAAACTGAAAACGCCTGAAGGCCGCAAGTTCCTCCTGGCGCTGCTGGTCGTGTTTATGATTGCTGCCGCGTGCGTGGGGCGGGCCACGATTGTTGGCGTCATCGAACAGTACAACATTCCTCTCTCTGCCTGGACAACCAGCATGTATGTCCTGCAATCGGCGATGATCTTTGTCTACAGCCTGGTATTCACCGTTCTGCTGGCTATACCGCTGGGTATTTTTTTCCTGGGCGGACGTGAGAAGCACTAAGCACCGATTTGCGATAACTGAGCCATCCTGCGGGGTGGCTTTTTTTATGCCTGATAATTTTTATTCGCCTTTCCAGGATATTCTGTTGAGAGCACCTTTTTTTACAGAAAGCAGGAGAGGCTTAATGCAATCCCGGTTTGCCACGCTCCGCCAGATCCCAAAAGGTGTCTGGGTGGTCGGTGGAGTAAGTATGTTAATGGATATCTCTTCGGAGATCATTCACAGCCTGCTGCCATTGTTTATGGTCACGACGCTGGGCGCCAGCGTGATTTTCATTGGTTTGATTGAAGGCCTGGCTGAGGCCACTGCGCTGTTTATCAAGGTGTTTTCCGGCGCCATCAGTGACTATCTGGGCAAGCGTAAAGGACTGGCGGTTCTGGGCTACGGTCTTGGCGCGTTGAGTAAACCGTTGTTCGCTATCGCCTCTTCTTCCGGCATGATTCTGGGGGCACGCTTAATCGACCGGGTCGGGAAGGGGATCCGGGGAGCGCCGCGCGATGCGCTGGTTGCTGACGTTACGCCGCCGGAACTTCGCGGCGCGGCCTTTGGGCTGCGTCAGTCGATGGACACCATCGGCGCATTTCTCGGGCCGCTGCTGGCCGTAGGATTGATGCTGGTGTGGAACGATGATTTCCGCACGATTTTCTGGATCGCGGTGATCCCCGGCGTGCTCGCCGTGGCGCTGCTTTTCTTCGGCCTGCATGAGCCGAAAACGCCCGTCGAACATAAACGCACGAACCCCATCAAAAAAGAGAACCTCAGGCGTCTCGGGAAAGGCTGCTGGTGGGTTATTGGTCTGGGGGCCATCTTCACGCTCGCACGCTTCAGTGAAGCCTTTCTTGTCCTGCGCGCACAGCAGTCGGGGGTGCCGCTGGCGCTGATCCCGCTGGTGATGGTGGCCATGAATCTGCTCTATTTCCTCTCTGCCTATCCGTTTGGCAAGTTATCGGACCGGATGAGCCACACCAGGCTACTGCAGTGGGGTCTGGTGATGCTGATTGGAGCAGATATTGTGCTGGCGCTGAGCACCCACTGGGCTGGAATGCTTCTGGGCGTTGCGCTTTGGGGAGTGCATATGGGGATGACGCAGGGGCTGCTGGCGGCAATGATCGCAAAAACGGCGCCTGCGGATCTGCGCGGTACCGCCTACGGCATTTTTAGTCTGGTCAGCGGCGTGGGATTGTTAGTCGCCAGCCTGGGGGCAGGAGCCATCTGGGAAACGTTTGGGGCGGAATATACGTTTTATGCCGGGGCAGTGATTTGTCTGGTAACGCTTGTGTACCTGCGCAAAACGCCGGACGAGGCGAAATAAAAAACCAGCCATAAGAGGCTGGTTTTCAATGTATTTTTGGTCGGCACGAGAGGATTTGAACCTCCGACCCCCGACACCCCATGACGGTGCGCTACCAGGCTGCGCTACGTGCCGACGCATAGAAAGAATACTACTCGATTCCGTTTTGAATGCAAGGAAATCCGTCGCTAACTGGTTTATTATTAATCAGTTAGCGACAAAACGCTTCTCATCCGTCAGGACCTGCAGCAGCAGGCTCAGCTGCGGTTTCTGGTCTTTCAGCCGCTCACCCTGCAGGTTATACGTCTGATAATTCCCGTTGCTGTTCAGCACCAGCGTCAGCTTCGGCGTGGTTACCACCAGCGTATTATTCCCTGCTGCCGTAACCCAGTTATGGCGGCGCGCGGCGCTGAAGAGATCCTGGCCCTGCGAATACTCGTTTGCCGGCGTGCTGACGTGCAGCAGGCGTTGCATCAGGGTGGTCATCACATCTTTATGCTCGGTAAGCATAGTGATGCGCTGCGCCGGGGTGCCCGGCCAGTGGATGACCAGCGGAACCTGCAGGTTAGGCCGTGACCAGCTCATGCTCTTCGTCTCGTCACCTAACGGGACGCCATGGCCTGCCGTCACGATCACCACGGTGTTGTCCAGCTTGCCGGACTCACGTAGCGCGTCAAGCACGCGGGCAATCTGCGCATCAACATCACCCGCCGCGCGGCCGTAGCGGCGCGCGAAATCACTCTTATTGCTGTTAGCAAGCGTTGTGCCGTTAAAGGCAACCCATGAGAACCAGCGGTTATCTTCCTGGGCATAGCGCTGCAGCCAGTTTATCCATTGGCTGGCGGTCTGCGCATCGGACTGATTCTGTGCCGCCGGCAGTGAAAAATCGGACAGCAGCGCCTGGCGGTAGAGCGGGCTGTTAAAGCCATCGGATGAGAACAACCCTAACTGATAGCCCTGCTGATTCAGCCCGGTGATCAGCGCCGCAGGCGTGCGGGTAGAGAGTACGCCGTCCATGTATCCGGCTGAAATGCCATAGAAGAGGCCAAAGATGCCCGCGTCGGTTGTGTTACCGGAGCTCATGTGCTGAGTAAACGTGACGTTTTGACTCGCGAAATTGGCCAGGGCTGGCATCTGCTTCTCATAACGGGAATAGTTCAGGCCGTCGACGGTGATGAGCAGGACGTTTTGCCCGCGGCCCATATCGCGATAGCGCAGGTCGCTCAGAGGATACTGCACGCTGACGGCTTCCGGGTTACCCTGCTCGATAAGACGGCGCTGGTACTCCTGCGCATCAAGCAGGCCATGTTTCTCGAGGAAGCGACGGGCCGTCATCGGGTACGAGAGCGGCAGGTTCGCGCGCTGCATAGTAATAGGACGATAGAAGTTCGCATCCGCCCAGATATACATGATGTGCGAACTGATAAAGGAGACGAAGAAGAGCGCGGCGACGGGCTTCGCGTAGTGGCGTCGGCGGGTCAGGCTACGCAGTTTTTGCCAGCTCCAGGTGGCAAACAGCATCTCAATCAACAGGATCACCGGGACGCTGATAAACATCAGCTGCCAGTCGCGGGCCGTTTCGTTCTGGTCGGGGTTAATCACCAGCTCCCAGACGATGGGGTTGAGATGCAGGTGGAAGCGGGTGAACACTTCACTGTCGATAAGCAGCAGCGTCATCCCCACCGTCGCAAGGATGGCGGACAAGAATCGCATCAGACGCTGCGACATGACGATAAACGTCAGGGGGAACAGGATCAGCAGATAGGTGGCGAAAACCAAAAAGCTAAAGTGACCGACAACGCTTATCCAGGAGTAGATACGCCCGGTGAGCGTTGTTGGCCAGTCTGCGACAAACAGATAACGACAGCCAATGACCGTCGCCAGCAGAATGTTGAACAGGGCAAACCAGTGCCCCCAGCTGACCATCTGGGAGACTTTTTCACGGTAGCGCTGACGATTCGTCACCATAAACTGTTGTTCGTATCCCTTAATGGGCCGGGTCGTTGCTGACGGACGTCTGTAAAGCCTGGGCGAAAGATTTTGCGATCGCCTGACGCTGAGCCGGAGCAACGCTGGTGTTAATCAGGTTGGTGACCATATTTCCCAAAACCATCAGGGAGAGATCGGTCGGCGTTTTATGTTTTTCCAGTACGTTGACCAGCTCACTGAGCAGTTGTTCAACGTGTTCATCACTGTAGCGGGAATGTTGTGGCATAAATCAAAATCAGTTTGTTGATGAAAGGGCAACATATTACCGTAGCAACAGCTTTTTTTCCCCTTTTTTATCTGTTGTTGCACACATGTCCTGGTGGTGGTTGAATACCGCCCGGTCTAAAAGGAGAGTTTATCATGAGTCTGGAAATCAACCAGATTGCCCTGCACCAGCTTATCAAGCGCGATGAGCAAACCCTTGAAGTGGTGCTGCGCGATTCGTTACTGGAACCCACGGCGACCGTTGTGGAGATGATGGCAGAGCTGCATCGCGTCTACAGCGCCAAAAATAAAGCCTATGGGCTGTTCAGCGAAGAGAGTGAACTGGCCGATAGCCTGCGCCTGCAGCGCCAGGGTGAAGAGGATTTCCTGGCGTTTAGCCGTGCGGCAACCGGGCGCCTGCGCGACGAGCTGGCGAAATATCCGTTCGCTGACGGCGGGATCGTGCTGTTCTGCCACTACCGCTATCTGGCGGTCGAGTACCTGCTGGTTACCGTGCTGAATAACTTAAGCAGCATGCGCGTGAACGAGCAACTGGATATCAGCTCGACGCACTATCTGGACATTAACCATGCGGATATCGTGGCGCGTATAGATTTGACCGAGTGGGAAACCAACCCGGAGTCGACCCGCTACCTGACTTTCCTGAAGGGACGCGTGGGCCGAAAAGTGGCGGATTTCTTTATGGATTTCCTCGGTGCCAGTGAAGGGCTTAACGCCAAAGCGCAGAACAAAGGGCTGCTCCAGGCGGTTGACGATTTCACAGCCGAAGCGCAGCTCGATAAATCTGAGCGCCAGACGGTGCGTCAGCAGGTTTACAGCTACTGCAACGAACAGCTGCAGGCTGGGGAAGAGATTGAGCTGGAGTCGCTGTCAAAAGAGCTGGCGGGCGTCAGCGAAGTCAGCTTCCAGGAATTTACCGCAGAGAAGGGCTATGAGCTTGAAGAGAGCTTCCCGGCGGATCGCAGCACGCTGCGTCAGTTAACCAAGTTTGCCGGCAGCGGCGGCGGGTTAACCATCAACTTTGATGCGATGCTGCTGGGGGAACGTATCTTCTGGGATCCGGCCACCGATACGCTGACCATTAAGGGGACGCCGCCGAATCTGCGCGATCAGCTTCAGCGCCGCACCTCGGGCGGTAAATAGCAGGCACAAAAAACCCCGCAGAAGCGGGGTTTTTTTCGACAGGTTTGCGATTACGCGCGAACGAAGTCGATGTGAGTCAGTTTTGGCTTGAACGCGTGACGCTGAACAGCCTGAACTTTCACTTTTTCTTCTTTACCGCCAACAACGATGGTCAGAACTTCGCTGTAGAATTCAGCTTTGGTCTGCAGGTTCCACAGTTTGTCGTGATCCAGTTCGATTGCAACTGGAGCAGCTTCGCCACCGTAAACGATAGCCGGGAACTTGTTAGCGGTACGCAGGCGGCGGCTCGCACCCTTACCCTGCACGTTACGTACTTCTGCTTCGATAGTGAACATTGATTTCTCTCTGTATTTAAAACCCTACTACAGGCGACCCAGCAGCAGGTGAGTGTTCTGCCTCACGGATGTGAAGCGGGCGGCATTTTATACTCAAATGCCCCTCACATCAATGAAAAGTCCCGCTAACCGCGCAATTCGTTGGCGCGACGGAAGCGACCTTCGTAGTCAAAGAGCTTCTCGCGCACCTGCCAGTACTGGCCTTTCTTACGGGCGACGACAAAATCCGGATGGCGCAACAACACCTGCTGGCGCACGATATCGGCCACGGTGATCCAGCGCAGGGGCACGCCCGGGGTGCGGGTGTGCGGGCGAATAAACAGCTGTTCGAAGGCCGTTCGCTGGGCAGGCGTCTGGACCCGGAAGCGCTCGCTGACGTCCGCCCCGTCCTCGTCGTAATAGGTGATTTTCAGCCATTCGCCTTTTTCATCCGCGCCGGGCTGCAGCGCCATGCCGGAACAGCGCAGCACCAGCGCATCTTTCAGCTTTAGCGCCGCTTTCAGCATGTCGTCCGGGTCAACCAGCACCGTGTCGCACTCCCGACAGCGGCGAGCGGCTATGTCATTTTCGGCGTTGCACTGCGGGCAGTTTTTGAAGCGGAAACGAAAATCGCACTGCTCGCGATGCCCTTCATCATCTTCAAACCAGCCCTGACAGCGGCGGCCAAAATGTTCGATCAGCGTGCCGTCGGCGGTGGTTTTGCCCCAGAAGGTGTTGGCAAACCCGCAGGCAGGGCAAAAGACCTGCACGGGCACGTTGTCGCTTTTTCCTTTTGGCGCGCCGACCTCAGGCGTATAGAGATCGTGCGGGTTACCGGCATAATCCAGAATCAGGCAGTCGGTTTTCCCCGGCGCCAGACGCAGGCCGCGGCCAACAATTTGCTGATACAGACTGACCGATTCGGTCGGGCGCAAGATAGCGATCAGGTCGACGTGCGGGGCGTCAAAGCCGGTGGTCAACACCGACACGTTAACCAGATAGCGGAACTGCTGGGCTTTAAAGGCCTCAATCAGGCGGTCGCGCTCGGGGCCGGGCGTCTCGCCGGTGATGAGCGCCGCGTCGCCGGAGGGCAGTAACCCGGTGATTTCTCGCGCGTGCTCAACGGTGGCGGCAAAGATCATCACCCCTTTGCGCGTCGCGGCGAACTCCTCAATCTGGCTGATGATATGCGGCGTAATGCGCTTTTGCTTTTTCAGCTCCTGGTTAAGATCCGCTTCGCTGAATAACCCGTTGCTCTGCGCCTGCAGGCGGCTGAAATCATACTGCACCACCGGCATATCCAGCCGTTCAGGTGGCGTCAGGTAGCCATGTTTAATCATGTAGCGCAGCGGAAGCTCGTAGATGCAGTCGCTAAACAGGGCCTTGTCATCGCCGCGCACCATGCCGTGATAATGGTAGCGATAGATCCAGCCTTTCCCCAGACGAAACGGGGTCGCCGTCAGGCCCAGCAGGCGCAGGTGAGGGTTCACGTCCTTCAGGTGCGTCAGGATTTGCTGATACTGGCTGTCGTCGTCATCGCTGATGCGGTGACACTCGTCGACAATCAGCAGCGAAAATTCGCTGCGAAACAGATCCAGATTGCGGGCCACCGACTGCACGCTGCCAAACACCACCTTGCCGTGGCTCTCTTTACGCTTTAGACCGGCGGCGAAAATGTCGGCTTCCAGTCCAAGTGCACAATACTTGGCATGGTTTTGCGCGACGAGCTCTTTAACGTGCGCCAGCACCAGCACGCGGCCGCGGGCCAGACGCGCCAGCTCGGCAATGACCAGGCTTTTGCCTGCGCCGGTCGGGAGCACAATCGCCGCCGGCTCGCGATGTTTACGGAACCAGGCGAGGGTGGCGTCAACGGCTTCCTGCTGATAGGGACGAAGTGTAAAAGTCATGGGGTCTCGGTTTTGTTATTCCGCACATATACCCGTCATACTTCAAGTTGCCTGTGCGTTGGCTGCACTCGTTCACCCCGGTCACTTACTTATGTAAGCTCCCGGGGATTCACTCCTTTGCCGCCTTCATGCAACTCGAATTATTTAGGGTATAGATAGTATGCCACGAAACTTTTTCCCTTGAGTGGCGCAACCAGACCATTATACTGAACCGTTCCAGACTGCTTCTATTTTCGGACCTATTGTCCGACTTCCTGCACCATTAAGGCTAAAAAGATTTCATGCGACTTGATAAGTTTATCGCTCAGCAACTCGGCGTAAGCCGCGCTATTGCCGGGCGCGAAATTCGCGCCAGCCGCGTTACCGTGGATGGCGACATTGTGAGAGACAGCGCGTTCAAACTGCAACCTGACCATCAGGTGGAGTATGACGGCAATCCGCTGACCCAGCAGCACGGTCCTCGCTACTTCATGCTCAATAAGCCGGAAGGCTACGTCTGCTCAACGGACGATCCGGATCACCCGACGGTGCTCTATTTCCTCGACGAACCGGTGGCGCACAAGCTGCATGCCGCAGGCCGCCTCGATATCGACACCACCGGTCTGGTGCTGATGACCGACGACGGTCAGTGGTCGCACCGCATCACCTCTCCACGCCACCACTGCGAGAAAACCTATCTCGTGACGCTGGAGTCACCGGTGTCGGATGACACGGCTGAGCACTTCGCGAAAGGCGTGCAGCTGCATAATGAAAAAGATCTGACTAAGCCGGCGGTGCTTGAAGTCATCACCCCGACGGAGGTCCGTCTGACCATCAGCGAAGGGCGCTACCATCAGGTGAAACGTATGTTTGCCGCGGTGGGGAACCACGTTGTTGGCCTGCATCGCGAACGGATTGGTGCGATTGAACTCGATCCCGACCTTGCGCCAGGCGAATACCGTCCGTTAACGGAAGAAGAGATCGCCAGCGTCGGTCTGCCTTCGCACTAATTTCAGGAGAACCCTGTGACCATCAGGCCACACTCGTCGTTCAAAATCGTCTTCATTCTTGGCCTGCTGGCCATGCTGATGCCGCTGTCTATTGATATGTACCTGCCCGCGCTGCCGGTCATTTCCGCGCAGTTTGGCGTCCCGGCGGGCAGCGCGCAGATGACGCTCAGCACCTATATTCTCGGCTTTGCCCTCGGCCAGTTGTTTTATGGCCCGATGGCGGACAGCCTTGGACGCAAGCCCGTCATTCTGGGCGGGACGCTGGTCTTTGCGGCCGCTGCGGTTGCCTGCGCGCTGGCCCAGACCATCGATCATCTGATCATCATGCGCTTCTTCCACGGTCTGGCAGCGGCAGCGGCAAGCGTGGTGATTAACGCCCTGATGCGCGATATCTACCCGAAGGAAGAGTTCTCCCGCATGATGTCGTTCGTGATGCTGGTGACGACGATTGCGCCGCTGGTGGCGCCAATGGCGGGTGGTGCGGTGCTGGTGTGGTTCAGCTGGCATGTGATTTTCTGGATCCTGGCCCTGGCCGCGCTGCTGGCCTCGGCAATGATCTTCTTCTTTATAGATGAAACGCTTCCCGTCGAGCGCCGCCAGAAGTTTCACATCCGTACCACCATCGGCAACTTTGCCTCGCTGTTTCGCCACAAGCGCGTGCTCAGCTATATGCTGGCAAGCGGGTTCAGCTTTGCCGGAATGTTCTCTTTCCTGAGCGCCGGGCCGTTTGTCTACATCGAGCTTAACCACGTGTCGCCGCAGCACTTCGGCTATTACTTTGCGCTTAACATCGTCTTCCTGTTCATCATGACCATCATCAACAGCCGCTTTGTCCGGCGGGTGGGGGCGCTGAACATGTTTCGCGCGGGGCTGTGGATCCAGTTTGTGATGGCGATCTGGCTGGTGGTGAGCGCGTTTCTGGGCGTGGGCTTCTGGGCGCTGGTGGTCGGCGTAGCGGCCTTTGTCGGCTGCGTGTCGATGGTGTCGTCCAATGCGATGGCGGTGATCCTGGATGAGTTCCCGCACATGGCGGGGACCGCCTCTTCCCTGGCGGGGACGTTCCGCTTCGGCATTGGCGCTATCGTTGGCGCGTTGCTTGCGATGGCCACCTTTACGACGGCATGGCCAATGCTGTGGGCGATGGCGTTTTGCGCAACCAGCTCGATACTCTTCTATCTTTACGCCAGTCGACCGCGAAAAGCGGCCCACTAAAACACAGAGAAGGCCCGGCAGGGCCTTTTTTGTTGATACATATCAACCAAACCCCGTTCGTTTATGCTGTGTTTGTTTATTTTATGTAAAATCTATTTGTGTAAAAAGTCACATCATTGTATTCAAAAAGGTTGAGTTAGATCGCAGAAACGGGTACATATAGCGCCGACGCGAGCCTGAATACCGATAAAAAAGTGCTGAATAGTGCAGGCTGGCGATGATGTGTTACTATAAATGTAAATAAATTGTGAAGTAAATTTTGCTTCCGGGGAACGAACGTGAATACATTACAACTTTCTATTGTCCATCGCTTGCCCCAGAGCTATCGCTGGTCGGCGGGTTTTGCTGGTTCGAAAGTTGAACCGATTCCGCAAAACGTCGCGGGCTGTGAAAACTGCCTGGTGGCGCTCAAGCTGCTGAGCCCGAGCGATGAAAATGCATGGCGGGTGATGGAGCGTCTCAGTCAGGCCCTGACGGATATCGAAGTGGACAGCTCCGTGCTGGAATGCGAAGGGGAGCCGTGCCTGTTTGTGAAAAGCCAGGACGAGTTTGCTGCCACCTGCCGCCTGAAAAATTTTGGCGTTGCTATTGCAGAGCCTTTCTCCGGCCAGTATCCATTCTGAGCGCTAGTCTGACGACAACAGCTGGCGCGTGTAGCGCTGCGTTGGCGCGCTAAATACGCGCTGGCACTCTCCCTGCTCGACCACCTCTCCCTGTCGCAACACAATCACCTGATGGCATAGCGCCCGCACCACCTGCAAATCATGGCTGATAAAGATATAGGCCAGCCGGTGCTTTTCCTGTAGCCCTTTAAGCAACGCCAGGATCTGCGCCTGTACGGTCCTGTCCAGAGACGACGTCGGTTCATCCAGAATAATTAGCTCTGGTTTCAGGATCAGCGCGCGGGCAATGGCGATACGCTGGCGCTGCCCGCCGGAAAATTCCGCAGGATAGCGGTGGCGCGTCTCGGGATCTAAACCCACTTCAACCATTACCCGCATGACCTCCTGCTCACGCTGCTGCGCGCTCAGGCCGGGCTGATGGACGCGCAGGCCCTCTTCGACAATCTGTAACACGCTGAGCCGCGGGTTAAGCGAGGAGTTGGGATCCTGAAAGACCACCTGCATGCGAGGACGTACGGGCAGCATCTGGCGGCAGTTCCAGCGGTGCAGCGGCATGCCGTCAAACAGGATTTCGCCCTGTGAGGCAATTAAGCGCAGCAGCGCCAGACCGGTGGTGCTTTTACCCGAGCCGGATTCGCCCACCAGCCCCAGGGATTCTCCCGGGCGCAGCGAGAAGCGGAGGTTTTTCAGCACCGGGTTGCGATCGACAATGCGCCGCAGAATACCTTTGCGGATCGGGAACGAGACGGACAGATCCTCAACGCGCAGCAGCGGCGTGCTGTCAGCGTCGAGGGGAACCGGGTCCCCGGAGGGTTCGCTGTCGAGCAGGCGCTGCGTATAGGGGTGTTGCGGCGCGCTCAGCAGCGTGGACGCCGCATTCTGTTCAACACAGCGGCCGTTTTGCATCACCGCGATGCTGTCGGCCAGCTTTCTGACAATGCTCAGGTTGTGCGTGATAAACAGCAGGCTCATGTTTAGCTCGTCACGCAGGTCCCGCAGCAGCGTCAGTATTTGCGCCTGTACCGTCACGTCCAGCGCCGTTGTGGGCTCGTCGGCAATCAACAGCTCGGGGCGCGTCAGCAGCGCCATGGCGATCATCACGCGCTGGCGTTCGCCGCCGGAGAGCTGATGCGGAAAATCATTCAGCCGTTTGGCCGCATTGCGTATGCCTGTGCGCTCAAGACAATCCAGAATTTCTCCCCGCGCGGCCTCTTTGCGCATCCCACGGTGCAGGGAGAGCACTTCATAGAGCTGTTTTTCCAGGCTGTGCAGAGGGTTAAGCGACACCATCGGCTCCTGGAAGATCATCGCGATTTTGTTGCCGCGAATGCCGCGCAGGGTCTGTTCGTCGGCGTGCAGCAGCGAACGGCCGTGAAAAAGGATATCCCCTTGCGGGTAGCTCACCGGCGGAGAAGGCAGCAGCCGCAGGATGGAGAGCGCCGAAACGCTCTTGCCTGAACCCGACTCACCCACCAGGGCCAGCGTTTCACCGCGCTGGATCTGCAGCGTCAGGTCGCTGACCACGGTGCGCGTCTCGTCCTGTTTTGAAAAGGCAATCGACAGGTTATCAATACGGAGCAGGGGCTGGGTCATTTTAAACCGCCTTGTTCGGATCAAAGGCATCGCGCACGGCTTCGCCAATAAAAATCAGCAGCGACAGCAGCACGGCCACGGAAAGAAAGGCGGCGATGCCTAACCACGGCGCCTGCAGGTTGTTCTTGCCCTGCAGCAGCAGTTCGCCGAGCGACGGGGAACCCAACGGTAGCCCGAAACCGAGAAAATCCAGTGAGGTGAGGGTGGTGATGGAGCTGCACAGAATAAACGGCAGGAAGGTGAGCGTTGCCACCACGGCGTTGGGCAGCATATGGCGGAAGATGATCCCGCGGTCGCTCACGCCAAGCGCCTGCGCGGCGCGAATATAGTCGAAATTACGGGTGCGCAGAAACTCGGCCCTGACCACACCGACCAGCGCCATCCAGCCGAACAGGACGGTGATGCCTAATAGCCACCAGAAGTTGGGCTGTACGACGCTGGAAAGCAGGATGATCAGAAACAGCGTCGGCATGCCTGACCAGACCTCAATCACCCGCTGGCCCCAGAGGTCAATTTTCCCGCCGTAGTAGCCCTGAATGGCGCCCGCCACGACGCCCATCACGCTGGAGAAGATCGTCAGCATCAGCCCAAAGAGAAGCGAAATACGCGTGCCATACAGGATGCGCGCCAGCACGTCGCCGCCGTTAGCATCCGTTCCCAGCCAGTTTTGCGCGGAGGGCGGGGAAGGGAAGGGGGTCGTGGTGGCGAAGTTAATGCTGTTTGCGCCAAAACGCACCGGCGCCCAGAGCGCCCAGCCGTGCTGATCAATCTGCTGGCGAAGCCACGGATCCTGATACTCCGCCGGCGTCGCAAACGGGCCGCCAAAGTCGCTTTCGTTGTAATTGGCGATGACCGGCACGTACCAGCGGTCGTTAAAATGCACCAGCAGCGGTTTATCGTTAGCGATCAGTTCTGAAAACAGGCTTAAGACAAACAGCACGGCAAAAATCCACAGCGACCAGTAGCCGCGGCGGTTGTGGCGAAAGCGGGCCCAGCGGGCCTGGTTGACGGGGCTTAAACGCGGCATCATCGGCCCTCAAAATCGATTCGGGGATCGACCAGCGTATAGCTGATATCGCTGATGATATTCAGCAGCAGGCCAATCAGGGTGAAAATATAGAGCGTGCCGAACATTACCGGATAATCACGCGACACGGTGGCCTCATAGCCCAGCAGGCCCAGACCGTTAAGCGAGAACATCACCTCTATCAGCAGCGAGCCGGTAAAAAACATACTGATGAACGTGGCCGGAAATCCGGCGATCACCAGCAGCATGGCGTTGCGGAACACGTGCTTCCACATGATCTGCTTCTCGCTCACGCCTTTAGCGCGGGCCGTGACGACGTACTGTTTACGAATTTCATCGAGAAAGGCGTTTTTGGTCAACATGGTCAGGGCCGCAAACCCGCCAATGACCGTGGCCAGAACCGGCAGCGTGATATGCCAGAGGTAGTCGGTGATTTTCTGGTACCACGGCAGGGAGCTGAAATCGGCGGAGACGAGCCCCCGCAGCGGGAAGAGATCAAAATAACTGCCCCCGGCAAAAAAGACGATCAGCAGAACGGCGAACAGAAACGCCGGGATGGCATAGCCGATAATGATGAACGTGCTGCTCCAGATATCGAACCGGCTGCCGTTGTACACCGCTTTGCGGATCCCAAGCGGTATAGAGACCAGATAGATGATCAGCGTACCCCACAGCCCGAGCGTGATCGAAACCGGCAGGCTTTGCTTGATCAGCGTCAGCACTGACGCACTGCGAAACAGGCTATCGCCAAAATCAAAGCGGATGTAATCCCAGAGCATCTTGAAATAGCGCTCGTGAATCGGTTTATCAAAGCCGTAGCGGTGGGTGATCTCGGCGATCACCTCCGGATCCAGCCCGCGTCCGCCGCGGTAATGGCTTTCGCTGATATTCCCTACGCCAGTTCGCGCATGGCTGGCGCCCATCCCTTCACCGCCGCCGCCCGGCATGCCGCCGCTGTTGCCAAATTCAATGGCGGCAATGGCCTGATCGACCGGCCCACCGGGAGCGATTTGCACGATAAAAAAGTTAATCGTGATGATGGCCCACAGGGTGGGGATGACCAGCAGCAGACGGCGGAGAAGATAGGCACCCATGATAATTCCTTATCGCCGCTCAGCGGGAAGTCTGGCGGCTTTGTTAACGTCATACCACCAGGTGTCAAAGCCCAGAGAATAGACCGGGCGCACGGCAGGCACGGAGAACTTATCCCAGCGCGCAAGGCGATCTTCGCCCATATACCACATCGGCAGCATGTAGTAGTTCCAGGTTAAGACCCTGTCGAGGGCGCGCCCGAGCGGCACGAGCTTGTCTTTATCCCCCTGCGCCGCCACGATTTTCGCAATCAGCGCATCAATCGCCGGGCTTTTTACCCCCGGCGCATTGTACGAGGAGTCGATGTAGCTGGAGGCCCAGGAGATTTGCAGGTCCGAGCTAGGCCACGGCTGGGCGGGCCACAGGCGCTGCATCATGTCGTAATCACGGCTGCGCATGCGGCTGGTGATCTGCGCGTTATCAACCTGGCGAATGTTCATGGTCACGCCCAGCCGCTCAAGGTTGTGCTTAAACGGCAGCACCCACTGGTCGTTGCCCCCGGACGAGAGCAGCAGTTCAAAGCTGAGTGGCTTGCCCGTTTTGGCATCCACACGTTTTTGATTCTTCAGGTGCCAGCCTGCGTCATCCAGCAGCTTGCTGGCTTTGAGCAGGTTGTCGCGGTCGTAACCGTCACCCTTCGATGCGGGCGGCTGAAACACCGTTGTAAACACCTCTGGCGGTACCTCTGCTTTAAGGGGGGCCAGCAGAACCAGTTCGTCGGCTTTCGGATAATCACGCGCAGCGTATTCGGTATTCTGAAAATAGCTGTTGGCGCGGCTATAAGCCCCGTAAAACAGCGCTTTGTTCATCCACTCAAAATCAAAGGCCAGGGAGATGGCTTCCCGCACCCGGCGGTCATTAAATACCGGACGCTGAATATTAAACGCCAGCCAGCGGGTGTCCTGGGCAGATTCATTTTTGTGTTCGTCTTTGACGATATAGCCTTTGGCGAAATTTTTGCCGATATAGCGGGTCGCCCAGTTTTTAGCGCTGCTCTCGACGCGCAAATCGAATGCCCCGGCTTTGAACGCTTCAAACGCCACGTTATCGTCGAGGTAGTAATCATAGCGAAGGGTGTCGAAGTTCCAGCGTCCGCGGTTGACCGGCAGATTGGCCGCCCAATAGTCTTTGACACGGGAATAGACGACATATTGCCCCATTCGCCAGTCGGTAATGCGGTAGGGGCCGCCAGCCAGCGGAGGCGTTGAAAGCGGGTCGCTCAGCTTATGATTTTTCCAGAACGATTCCGGCATCACCGGCAGCGAGAACAGGCTGAGCATATTCTCTTTGTTTGGTTCGCTCAGCTCAATGCGCACAGTGAGCGGCGCGATGGCTCTGACCGACGCGCCTTTATACACGATGCGGAACTGGGGGACGCCTTCGGTCATGAATTTATGGAAGGTGAACGCAACGTCGCTGGCCTTCACCGGTGTGCCATCGTGAAAACGTGCCCGCGGATTCAGCGAGATTTCCGCCCAGGCGAAGTTATCGGCGTAACGTACGTTCTCGGCAATCAGCGGATAGTAGCTGCCGGGCTCGTCATCGGAGGTGACAAAGAGCGTATCGTAAAGCGATTCCGTTCGCGCGGCCGCCACGCCGCGCAGGGCGTAGCGGTTGAAGTTGTCGAAGGTTCCCGTGGCGGAAAGCGTGACCTTACCGCCTTTTGGCGCGGCTGGGTTGACGTAATCGAAGTGCGTAAAATTGACCGCGTATTTCGGCTCGCCAATCACCGCGAAGGCGATATTCTCTTTGATGGTTTGCGCCTGGCTGGACAGGCTCGTGAATGCCAACATCAGCAACATAAAGCGCATAAGCATCTCGCGGCAGCTCCCTCTCTACAGACCGGCTCGGTTAAGCTGAATAATAAGTGACGTCACGGGCAATGTGAAATTAATCGCCTTCGGGCGAAATATCAGGCCGCCATTCGCGGAACTGCGCCAGCGGCATCGGGCGGCTAATCCAGTATCCCTGCAGGAAGTTAACGCCGTGTTCGCGCAGCCAGGCCGCCTGTTCCGGCGTCTCTACCCCTTCGGCGACGGTCGACATATTCAGTCGTCTTGCCAGCGTCAGAACGGCATCCAGCACCGGCGACGTCACGGTCTCGGTACCGATCGCATTAACAAAACCACGGTCGATTTTGAGGTAGTCCATGGTGAAATGCTCAAGGTAAATCAGCGCGCTGTGGCCGGTACCAAAATCATCAATGGCGATTTCAAACCCTTCGTTATGCAGCCATTCGAAAAGGGTGTTGGCCTCCCGATGGTTGAGCATATCGCGCTCGGTAATTTCCAGCACGATCTGGAAGTAATCCGGCGGCAGCAGGGCTTTGAAGGTGCGCATATCGTCCTTGAAGCTTTCCGCATGCAGATGCCCCGGTGCAATGTTAATACCCACCTTTGCGCCCGGAGGTAACAGCGTTTGTAACACGGGAGCATCGTGAATGATAAGGTCAAAGAGATGCAGCGTCAGCGGGACAATCAGCTTCTGTGCTTCGGCAAAATTGATAAACGCGTCCGGCGGAATTTCCCCCATTGTCGGGTGTTTCCAGCGCATCAGGACTTCGAGCCCGGTCATCCTGAGCGATTTGGCATCGACGACGGGCTGATAAACCACATAAAACTGACCGCGCTTTATAGCGCTTAAAATTTCTTTACCCGGGTTGAGCCGAATGCTGAGGATGTAGTAGTTAAGCGATCCGGCACAAATCCCGCATACCAGCCCGAAGAACAGCGCGTAGAGAATTTCATCGCTGGTCCATGCGTCCGCATACAGGTTGATGGTCAGGGGGAGGTCTTTCAGCGTCGCCGTGCGGACCGGGATGTCATGCAAGTCGCGGGTATGAACCAGCGTGCTGGACCGCGTCGACAAGGCGTTATCGCCGATAATGATAGCGATACCCGCGAACTCGTCCTGGCGCTCAGTATAGAGCAGGTAAGGCGTCAGATTAATATTCACAGAAGTGAACACCCCGCCGTCCTTCACTAATGGGTTGCGGTACCAGATCGCAATCGCAGGTTCATCAGGCAGCATGGGGGTACCCGGAAGCAACGCCATATCGATCTGTTTATTGATGTTCAGCTCAGGTATGAGCGTCTCCATCGGGGCATTCATCGGGCCTGTTGCCGAGGAGCAGAATGCCATCTTGTCCCGGACCAGCAGGAAGGCGCGAACGTTAATGCTGAAGGCCGCGCGTGAGGTGAGTTCCTGGTTGACGTCCTGGCACGTGTTCAGCGTGAGAGGCTGGAGGACATTGACCGCTTTTTTTAGGTCTTCGAAATAGCTCCCCATGTAGGCGCTCACATCATTCACCAGGGTGTCGAATTTGACTTCCCGCTTGTGGTAACTCCACGAAAATTGCAGGGAACCCAGAAGCAGGGCAGTGATGAGACCCGTGATAATACTGAGGATCAGTATTTTACGATTACTGGAAAAGTAGCGGGTGAGCATAGACGTCGTGATTCCTGAAAAGCCGCTTGATGTATTCAGTGTAACGGGCAAAAAAAAACACTGCCGAAGCAGTGCTTTTTTTCATCATATCGCCAGCCAAGGGATAACCAACGATACAATAGTTATATTAACTGCGGGTCAGTACGCGGCGCGCTTCGTTATAACGCTTCTTCCAGTACGGTTCGTTCATGCTGGAAATGGTCACACCGCTACTGGTGGAGGCATGTACGAACTGGTCATTACCAATGTAAATGCCAACATGTCGACCTGTAGAACCGGCACGGAACAGTACTAAATCACCGGTGCGCAGTTTGGTACGTGAAATCGACTTGCCCATCTCCTGCTGTTCATAGGTTGAACGCGGAAGATCTAACCCAAATTGCTCGCGGAACGTACGCTGTACAAAACCGGAACAATCAATACCTGTTTTCGTGCTGCCGCCAAGACGATAACGCACGCCTTTCCAGTCAGCATACTGGTCCATAATGCGGGACTTCACGTCCAGATTACGTACCATATTTTCAAATTCATCCTGAGAGGCTTGCAGTGAAGAGGAATCTTCCATTCCCACAACACGCGTCTCAGGATGCATATTCTTCGCGGTGTTCGATGTACTACATGCAGATAACAGTACCGCGACTGCTATCGCCGGGATCCCCCGCAAGATATATCTCAGAAACGGTTGAGATTTGACCATTTTGTTTATTTTCCCTTGAAGTCCTTAACGACAAATATCGTTATAAAAATGCCAAACGTGACGAGACTAATTATCTGTTCACATCGAGACAATTCTTTCTGGTCACATTTGTGGCATAGCGCACAAAATTATTCACCATCGAAATAATTATCCCTATGGGGCAAAACGAGTTCGAGATTAACCGATTGCCAGGGGTATTGCGAGTAAAAAAAGCCTTTTTTTTATAAGAAAATGTGATACAGAAAGTAAAAATCCGTAATTGCTTAAAATGCGGTCAGATCCGACGCGTGATCGCGCAATTGCTTCATTTTTATCATGAATGTGATGACAGGAATATGACAGAGGGAAAAGATCGTGGCGGGAAGGCTATCGGGGATCATGTCGATCCCTGATAGCTCACGTTAATTTAGGTGAGTTATTTGTTTAATTGTTGTTGCGCTCTACCGGGAAGATAGCGATCGAACAACGCTATTATCCTGTCGCTCAGCGGGGTCATTAAACACCACGGCAGCGCAATCAGCGCAACGGAGAGCGAACCGACAGCAATATCGGTGAACCAGTGAGCGCCAATCATTACGCGCGGGAAGGCAAAAACCACAAAAATAATCAGGGCTATGGCAAACGCTTTTCGGCCGAAATAGCGAAGCATGACTGCGGAAAAAATGAGCAGCATCATGCCGTGATCGCCGGGGAAACTGTCCTTCGACGCATCTTTTGTTGGAATATGCAGCAGCTCACTGACGCGATAAATATCGGTGAAAAAGAGCGTAGGGCTGGAACGCTTAACCGGAATAATCGCGGTAGCCAGCTGATTAATGACGACAGCAAACAGCAGCATTACCAGACCGATAATCAGAATACGCCGACGTCCCGCTTTATCCTCTTTCAGCCAGAAAGAGAGCATCAGGCAGCCCATGGCCAGCAGCGAGAAGCCGTCGAAGGCGCGGTTGTTGGTGATGGCCACCAGCCACAGGAATGCGTCGCTCTTCACCAGCGCCTGGTTGAAGAAGTGAAAGATGCCAGAATCCAGGGGGAACCAGAAACCATGATTCGCCGGGATATACCAGGAGAAGAAAAGCGCCAGACCGGCGACATTAAGCAGTAATATCAGGGGAAATCGAGTTGTCATAACGTTCTGCATAGAGTGAAAACTGGGGCAACGTTAGCCGCCCGAACTTAAACGAATCCTCAACAGGCTGGACTGGAGGGCATTCCAGTCGGCGTTAACCGCACTAATTAACTCTATTCGGCTGTCAGGCGGCGCCACGTTCTGCGTTTCAATGAAGAAATCGTCGCCCTGACGGTTGATCCGCACCAATCCGTCCGGCGTGCGCATGATCCCTTTCACGCGATCGACGGGCGCAAGGCGGGCCCACTCCAGAATCCCGATAGTATCGAAAACGGTCTCAGCATCGAAAATCCATCCGCAGGCCTGGTATCCCTGGCCGCTGTTCAGGTTACGACGCCAGCGCTGGTGCTCCGGCAGGCTCAGGGCTGCCAGACCCTGCTTAACCGGATGGCTGTGCGCATGATCCGCGCTGGCAGGCAGCTCGGTGAGGTTCAGACGAGGCAGGTCAAGCAGGGTGCTATCAATATTCCCCTGGGTGGTCTGCACCCGCGTGCGATTGCCGCCAAAATGTTGCCACCACGCCTCCAGCGCGGCCTGGCTTTCAGGCGTGGCGCGATCTTCCTTGTTGGCGACGATAACGTCTGCCGAGGCGAGCTGATCGCGGAAGTTCTCGTTGGCCACCGCCTTGTCATCCAGAAGCTGACGCGGATCGAGCAGGCACAGTGTGGCGCGCAGATCGATCCACGGCTCGTAAACCGGGGCGGTCAGTAAATCGAGGATCTGCTTCGGGTGGCCCAGCCCGGTCGGCTCAATCAGCAGGCGGTCGGGTTTGCCCTGACGCAGCAGGGTATTGAGCCCCACCTGCATCGGCAGGCCATTGACGCAGCACATGCATCCGCCGGGGATCTCTTTAATCATCGCGCCGCTGGATGACAGTAACGCGCCGTCAATGCCCACCTCGCCAAATTCATTGACCAGCACGGCCCACTTCTCGGCCGGATCTTTATTCGCCAGCAGGTGGAGAATTGAGGTGGTTTTACCGCTGCCGAGAAAACCGGTGATGAGGTTGGTTTTGGTCACGTGCGCTCCAGATGAGAATGATGATGCGATAACACTGTTCTCTATCCTGGCGAAAAACGTGACCTGTGAGAAGGGGAAGGGCGAACGGAGGCTTTATCCGTTCGCGTTAAGCGCAACAATCGTTAAATATTTAACGTTTCGATAACAGCCTGACGTGCGCCGTGACGGGTGATGCGCTGATAGGCCTGGCTAACAGCCTCAACAAAAACACGATTGTGCGCGAGATCGTGACCAAACACTTCGCTCAGCCCCAGCAGCGCGGGGACGCGGTCGATGTCGCTGCTGGCGTTGACGATCGTGCGGATTTTATCGCTGAGGGGATCGCGAACGTCAATCGCGTTGCCGCGCTCGTCGGTGCCGCTGACGTAGCGTATCCAGCCGGCCACGCCCAGGGCCAGCAGCGGCCACGGCGTGTTTCGCTCAAGATGAACGCGGATCCCGTCCAGCATTCTTTGCGGAAGCTTCTGGCTACCGTCCATCGCGATTTGCCAGGTCCGATGCTGGAGGGCCGGGTTGGCAAAGCGTTCGAGCAGGCTATCGGCATACGCGGTGAGGTCGACATCCTTAATCCGTAACGTGGGGGCCTGCTCGTTCAGCATCAGCCGACGGGCGGCTTCGCGGAACGCTGTGTCCTCCATGCATTCATTAATATGCGCGTAGCCGGCAAGATACCCGAGATACGCCAGGAAAGAGTGGCTGCCGTTGAGCATGCGTAATTTCATCTGCTCCCACGGCAGAACATCCTGCACCATCTGGACACCCGCCACTTCCCACTCGGGACGGCCGGCGACAAAATTATCTTCTATTACCCACTGAATGAACGGCTCGCAGCTGATGGCGCACGGATCTTCCACGCCGAGCGCGTCGGTGATTTCCGCCAGCGAGGCCTCCGTCGCGGCGGGAACAATCCTGTCGACCATCGTTCCGGGGAAGCTTACGTGGGTATCGATCCATTCAGATAACCCTGCGGAACGTTTTTGCGCCATGCCCAGCACGGCGTTTTTCACCACGTGCCCGTTGTCCGGGATATTGTCGCAGGAGAGCACGGTAAAGGCAGGCAGGCCGCGCTCGCGGCGGCGATGGAGCGCTTCGACCAGGATCCCAGGGGCGGAATGTGGCTCTGAGGGGTTTTCAAGGTCGTGGACGATCCGGGGGTTATTCAGGTCGAGTTTCCCGGTCGCGGGATCGATGCAATAGCCTTTCTCTGTGATGGTGAGCGAGACAATCGCGACCTGAGGCTCGCAAAATTTCTCAATAATGGCGGGCAGGGAGTCCAGCTTTGCGTTCAGGCATTCATGGACGGCACCGACGATAATCGCCTCATTTCCTTCAGCCCCTTTTTCCAGCACGGTGAACAGATGATCCTGCGCGCGCAGCTGGCTCATCAGCACATCGCCGCTGAAGAGGCTAATCTCACAAATCCCCCAGTCGCCGCCTTTTTCATTCAGCACCCGATTTGTTAACAATGCCTGGTGCGCACGGTGAAACGCGCCAAAGCCAAAGTGGACGATGCGGGAGCGCAGTTGCTGACGATCGTAGCGCGGTTGCTGAACCCGGGCAGGAAGGGCGGTGGAGGCAATTGTCTTCATGAGATACACCTGATTAACCATTAATTAACAATGCCAGTGTAAAGTTATATGACAGCAAATAAAATTGGTGAGCCGTAAATATCCCCGTTATGTGAGTTTGATCAATCAATGTGTGGCGGTGTATTGACCCTTCGCGGTAAACATGTATGGTAGTCGTCATTGTAGTAACGCATATTGGTATAACAACTTGAGAGGGTGAGGCAATGGAACAAACCTGGCGTTGGTACGGGCCGAACGATCCGGTTTCTCTTGATGATGTGCGTCAGGCTGGCGCAACGGGTGTCGTCACGGCGCTGCATCATATTCCTAACGGTCAGGTCTGGCCGGTAGAGGAAATCCAGACGCGTCAGGCGCTGCTGGCGGAGAAGGGATTAACCTGGTCTGTGGTAGAAAGCATTCCGGTTCACGAAGACATCAAAACCCATTCCGGCGAGTATCAGACCTGGATTGCCAACTATCAGCAGAGCATCCGTAACCTCGCGGCCTGCGGTATTGATACCGTTTGCTACAACTTCATGCCCATTCTGGACTGGACGCGTACAGACCTCGAATATCAAATGCCGGACGGCTCAAAAGCGCTGCGTTTCGATCAGATTGCCTTTGCGGCATTCGAACTGCACATTCTGAAACGCCCTGGCGCAGAAGCGGATTACACCGCTGAAGAGCAGCAGCAGGCGCTCCAATGGTTCAATGCCGCCAGCGACGCGGATATCGAAAAGCTGACCCGTAATATTATTGCGGGCCTGCCGGGTGCCGAAGAGGGGTATACGCTGGATCAGTTCCGCGCCCGCCTGGCGGAGTACGGCAATATTGATAAGCAGCAGCTGCGTGAAAACATGGCGTATTTCCTGCGCGCAATTGTGCCGGTTGCGGAAGAGGTGGGGGTTCGCCTGGCGGTACATCCGGACGATCCCCCGCGTCCTATCCTCGGCCTGCCGCGTATCGTGTCTACGATTGAAGATATGCAGTGGCTGAAAGAGACGGTCGACAGCATCCACAACGGCTTTACCATGTGTACCGGCTCCTACGGCGTGCGGGCCGATAACGATCTGGTGCGGATGATTGAAACCTTCGGCGATCGCATTCACTTTACGCATCTGCGCGCGACCTGCCGTGAAGAGAATCCAAAAACCTTCCACGAGGCGGCGCACCTGGGCGGTGATGTGAATATGGTCGCGGTGGTAGACGCTATTCTGGCGGAAGAGGCGCGTCGCAAGCAGGCTGGCGATGTGCGTCCTATCCCGTTCCGTCCGGATCACGGACACCAGATGCTGGACGATCTGCGTAAGAAAACCAACCCGGGCTATTCGGCGATTGGCCGTCTTAAAGGGATGGCGGAAGTGCGCGGCGTTGAGCTGGCGCTGAAGATGACGAAGTATCCGGAGCTGCTGTAACCGGAATTGCCGGGTGGCGGCTTCGCCTTACCCAGCCTACAAAAACACAAAAACCGGCTTCTGGGCCGGTTTTGTCGTAGGTCGGGTAAGCGTAGCGCCACCCGACAAACGCCGCGATCAGTCAGCGCGACCCATATAGCGTTTTTCTTCGATATGGATGCGGATTTTCTCGCCAGCAGAAAGGTATTCCGGCACCTGCACAACCAGGCCGGTGGTCAGGGTAGCCGGTTTGTTGCGGGCACTGGCGGATGCGCCTTTGATGCCTGGTGCCGTTTCAACGATTTCCAGATCGACGGTCTGAGGCAGTTCCAGCGCCAGCAGCACGCCGTCCCAGGTCAGAACCTGCATATCAGGCATACCGCCTTCAGGGATGAACAGCAGCTCTTCTTCAATCTGGTCTTTGGTGAAGATATACGGGGTGTAATCTTCTTTGTCCATGAACACATATTCGTTGCCGTCGATGTAGGAGAAATCAACATAGCGACGGGTCAGGGTCACGGTATCGACGATATCGTCACCTTTAAAGCGCTCTTCCACCTTCAGGCCGGTACGCACATCGGCGAAACGCATTTTGTACAGCGTAGCTGCACCACGGGCGCTTGGTGCCTGAATATCGATATCTTTCACAATCAGCAATTTGCCGTTGTAATTCAGTACCATACCTTTCTTAATTTCGTTCGCTCTTGGCATTGCAGTAATCCTGTTTACGGGAGGTAAAAAATATCGCGCCAAATTACTCGCGCGCGGCCTTTCAGGCAAGAGGAATTCGTGGCTTTTGCTATCAATACACAAAAGGTGTTACTGCGCGCGCGATGCCCGACCGTACGGGCATTCGCCAGCGAAAGAGAGCATTTATGGATTGTCGTCCCGATTGTGGCGCGTGCTGTACTGCACCGTCCATTTCAAGCCCCATTCCAGGAATGCCCGAGGGCAAACCTGCCAATACCCGCTGCGTTCAGCTCTCGGAAACGAACCTGTGCATGATCTTTGGCTCACCGTTGCGCCCGAAGGTCTGCTCCGGGCTTCAGCCCACGGCTGAAATGTGCGGCAGCACGCGAGAGCAGGCGATAACGTACCTTCTTGAGCTGGAAGCGCTAACCGCGCCTTAAACGTCTTTAATCCTCGCCAGGCAGCCAATCGTCAGCGTACACATCACCAGCGCAATCCAGAACACCGTGTGATAGTTCCAGATTTCGGCCACGACACCGGCCATTGAACCGGCAATAATCCAGCCCACGCGGGTGGTATTAGTATAAAGGGTGGTGGCGGAGCCTGCCTGGCCCGGCATCAGATCCTGGAAATAAAGCATGCCTATCCCGGCGAGAATACCAATATAGATAGCGTTCAGGAGCTGTAACGCCAGCAATAGCCCCGGCGTATGTACCGTCAGCATGCCGATATAAAACAGCAGACCGGCGACGGCGGCGATGCGCATTAAAAAACGTTTCCCGAAGCGCCTGGCGTAATAGCCCGCGATCAGCATGGTCGGGATCTCAAGCCCGGCTGCGGTGCCCATCATGATGCCCGCCAGCTTCTCCGGCAGGTGCAGTTCATTAATGATAAACAGCGGCATATTGATGATATACAGGCTATTGGTGCCCCACATCAGCGTGCAGATCGCGAACAGGAGCAGGGCATCGCGGCGGTTACGGCGCGGCGCTTCCAGCACACCCGTTGCCACCTTGGGCTCTTTGCGCATGGACGGCAGGAAGAACCACACCAGCGCGCCGCACGCCACAAACGCGACTGCCGCGCTCAGGTACATCACCGTAAAGCCAAAACCCATCGCCAGCGCGTAGGCCAGCGGCGGGCCAATCACCCACGCCAGCGACACCTGCGCACGCAGGACAGAGCTGAACATCACCGCTTCACGTCCGGTATGGTCGGCGTGTTCGCGGGCAAGCGCAAACAGCTGTGGGTTAGCCGTCGAGCCAAAGCTGCTCAGGAATACCCCGACGAAAAGCAGAATGAAGTAGTTGCGGTTCCAGGCAAACAGAACGCAGGCCATGACCCCCAGCAGGCAGCAGAAAACGATCAGGCTTTTACGATCGCCTTTTCTGTCGGATCGCCCCGCCAGAAACTGACTGACCAGGATGCCGATGATGGCGCTTCCGGTAAAAAAGAAGCCAACCAGCGCCGGACGAACATGAACCTCATTGGTCAGAAATAAGCTCAGCGTCGGCGTCTGTAATGCACCGGCAATGCCCGTGAAAAAGGCAACAATCAGGAAGGCCGCTGAGGTCAAGTCAAAGGGCTTTGGCGAGGCAGCCGCAGGGGTGTTATGCATGTTTTATAATTAGCGAGTAGCAGAGAGGGGCGGAGTGTACGCCGTCAGCTAAAAAATAAACAGTGGGTGCGGTCAATGATGCCACGAAAAATCAAAATGGCATTTCAACTTGCCTCTCACGCTGCTGACCTTAGCTGAAACTGACTTGCTGAACTTCAGCAAAATTCAGCTCAATGAAGAAGAAATGTGCTGTATCTCTAAATTCTGATATCAGAAAGACGAGTTTACTTGCAAGGTACAGCAGAAAGCGCAAGACTTTTTGAAACGTTTCAGCGCTATCTTGTTTTAACAAACGGAGCAGGCTAGCGCATTTTTTCTCATTAAAGCTGAAACGATTCAAGTTCAGCAGGAGTGGAGAACCATGTTCCAGTTATCTGTTCAGGATATCCACCCGGGCGCTCAGGCCGGGGATAAAGAAGAGGCTATTCGCCAGGTTGCCGCTGCGCTTGTGCAGGCGGGTAACGTCGCGGACGGCTATGTCAACGGCATGCTGGCCCGCGAGCAGCAGACTTCAACCTTCCTCGGCAATGGCATTGCCATTCCGCACGGTACCACCGACACCCGCGATCAGGTGCTGAAAACCGGCGTTAAGGTGTATCAGTTCCCGCAGGGCGTGCTCTGGGGCGACGGTCAGGTGGCCTATGTGGCCATCGGTATCGCGGCCAGCAGCGATGAACATTTAGGTCTGCTGCGTCAGCTGACGCATGTTCTGAGCGATGACGCGGTGGCTGAACAGCTTAAATCCGCCACCACCGCGGAAGAGCTGCGCGCCTTGCTGATGGGCGAAAAACAGAGTGAAGCGCTGAAACTGGATAATGAAACGCTGACGCTGGATGTGGTTGCTTCCGATCTGGTGACGCTGCAGGCGCTTAACGCGGGTCGTCTGAAAGAAGCCGGCGCGGCGGATGCCACCTTTGTGACGCGCGTGATTAACGATAAGCCGTTGAATCTGGGTCAGGGTATCTGGCTGAACGACAGTGCTGAAGGCAACCTGCGCAGTGCGATTGCCGTGAGCCGTGCTGCCTCGGCGTTTGAGGTAGAAGGCGAGCGCGCAGCCATGCTGGTGACCGTCGCGATGGCTGATGAACAGCCGGTTTCCGTGCTGAAGCGTCTTGGCGATCTGCTGCTGAACAACAAAGCTGAAAAACTGCTGAACGCTGATGCGTCCACCGTGCTGGCACTGCTGACCAGTGATGATGCGCTGACGGATGACGTGCTAACCGCGGAGTTCGTGGTACGTAACGAACACGGCCTGCATGCCCGTCCGGGCACCATGCTGGTGAATACCATTAAACAATTTGAGAGTGAGATTACCGTGGCGAATCTTGACGGCACGGGCAAACCGGCCAACGGCCGTAGTCTGATGAAAGTGGTCGCGCTGGGCGTGAAGAAAGGCCACCGTCTGCGTTTCACCGCGCAGGGTGCCGATGCTGAACAGGCGCTGAAAGCGATTGGCGATGCCATCGCGGCGGGTCTGGGGGAGGGCGCATAATGAGCAGACGTGTTGCGACTATTACGCTGAACCCGGCTTATGACCTGGTGGGGTTTTGCCCGGAAATTGAGCGCGGCGAAGTTAACCTCGTGCGTACCACCGGCCTGCATGCTGCGGGCAAAGGGATTAACGTCGCGAAAGTGCTCAAGGATCTCGGTATCGATGTCACCGTGGGCGGATTCCTCGGCAAAGACAACCAGGATGGTTTCCAGCAGCTGTTCAGCGAGCTGGGCATTGCCAACCGTTTCCAGGTTGTTCAGGGCCGTACCCGTATCAACGTTAAGCTGACGGAGAAAGACGGTGAAGTGACCGATCTGAACTTCTCTGGCTTCGAAGTGACGCCGTCAGACTGGGAGCGCTTTGTCAACGACTCGCTGACCTGGCTGGGCCAGTTCGACATGGTGTGCGTCAGCGGTAGCCTGCCGTCCGGCGTCAGCCCGGAAGCGTTTACCGACTGGATGACGCGCCTGCGCAGCCAGTGCCCATGCATTATTTTTGACAGCAGCCGTGACGCGCTGGTCGCGGGCCTGAAAGCCTCGCCGTGGCTGGTGAAGCCAAATCGCCGCGAGCTGGAGATCTGGGCGGGCCGTAAGCTGCCAGAATTAAAAGATGTGATTGACGCTGCCCATGCGCTGCGCGAGCAGGGTATCGCTCACGTGGTGATCTCTCTTGGTGCAGAAGGCGCGTTGTGGGTTAACGCGTCTGGCGAATGGATCGCCAAACCGCCGTCAATGGAGGTTGTGAGTACCGTTGGCGCAGGGGATTCCATGGTTGGCGGACTGATTTATGGTCTGCTGATGCGGGAATCCAGTGAACATACTTTACGTCTTGCCACTGCCGTTGCTGCCCTGGCCGTCAGCCAGAGCAATGTCGGTATTACCGATCGTACCCAGTTAGCCGCGATGATGGCGCGCGTTGACTTAAAACCTTTTAACTAACAGCAGGAGAGGAATAATGAAAACGCTGCTGATCATTGACTCCGGTCTCGGACAGGCACGCGCCTATATGGCGAAGACCTTGCTGGGAGCGGCGGCGAACAAAGCACATCTCGAGATGACTGATAACCCGGGCGATGCCGAACTGGCCATTGTCCTGGGCGACAACATCCCGGCTGACAGTGCGCTGAACGGCAAAAAAGTGTGGCTGGGCGATATTAATCGCGCGGTGGCACATCCGGAACTGTTCCTGAGCGAAGCAAAAGGTCACGCGTCTGTCTACAGCGCGCCTGTCGCGACGGCACCGGCTGCGGCCACGGGCCCGAAACGCATTGTTGCGGTGACGGCCTGTCCGACGGGGGTGGCTCACACCTTTATGGCGGCTGAAGCCATTGAAACCGAAGCAAAAAAACGCGGCTGGTGGGTAAAAGTTGAAACGCGCGGCTCCGTCGGTGCCGGCAATGCGATCACCCCTGAAGAAGTGGCGGAGGCCGATCTGGTGATTGTGGCGGCGGATATCGAAGTGGACCTCGCGAAATTTGCCGGTAAGCCAATGTACCGTACCTCCACCGGCCTGGCGCTGAAAAAGACCGCGCAGGAGTTTGATAAAGCGCTGGTGGAAGCGAAGCCGTATCAGGCAACCGGCGCCCGCCAGACCGCGACGGAAGGGAAGAAAGAGTCCGCAGGCGCCTATCGTCACCTGCTGACCGGCGTGTCTTACATGCTGCCGATGGTGGTCGCGGGCGGTCTGTGTATCGCGCTCTCGTTCGCGTTTGGTATCACCGCGTTTAAAGAACAAGGTACTCTGGCGGCTGCGCTGATGCAGATCGGCGGGGGCTCAGCCTTCGCCCTGATGGTGCCGGTACTGGCGGGCTTTATTGCCTTCTCCATTGCTGACCGCCCGGGTCTGACCCCGGGTCTTATCGGCGGTATGCTGGCCGTGAGCACCGGTTCTGGCTTCATCGGCGGTATCATCGCGGGCTTCCTCGCCGGTTACGTCGCGAAGCTGATTAGCTCGAAGCTGAAGCTGCCGCAGAGTATGGAAGCGCTGAAGCCGATCCTGATCATCCCGCTGATTTCCAGCCTGGTGGTCGGCCTGGCGATGATTTACCTGATTGGTAAGCCGGTTGCGGGCATCCTGGCGGGTCTGACCCACTGGCTGCAGACCATGGGCACCGCGAACGCGGTTCTGCTGGGTGCAATCCTCGGCGGCATGATGTGTACCGACATGGGGGGGCCGGTGAACAAAGCGGCGTACGCCTTTGGTGTGGGCCTGCTGAGTACCCAGACCTACGCGCCAATGGCGGCCATCATGGCGGCAGGCATGGTGCCTCCGCTGGCGCTCGGCCTGGCGACGATTATTGCCCGTCGTAAGTTCGATAAAGCGCAGCAGGAAGGTGGTAAAGCCGCGCTGGTGCTGGGTTTGTGCTTCATCACCGAAGGCGCGATTCCGTTCGCGGCGCGTGACCCAATGCGTGTGCTGCCGTGCTGTATCGCAGGTGGTGCGGTGACGGGGGCGATCTCCATGGCGATTGGCGCAAAACTGATGGCACCACACGGCGGTCTGTTCGTGCTGCTGATCCCTGGCGCCATCACCCCGGTACTGGGCTACCTGCTGGCGATTGTTGCCGGTACGCTGGTGGCGGGCCTCTCTTACGCGGTGCTGAAACGTCCGGAAGCGGAAGTTGTGGCGAAAGCAGCGTAAGCGGTAAGCCATAAAAAAGCCGGGTGCTGATGCAACCCGGCTTTTTTTATGCCGCCTGTTCAGCGGTTTGCTGTGCCTTCAGCCAGGCAATCTCTTCTGCCCAGATGTCCGGATTGATGGTTTCCAGCACCATCGGAATACCGTCGAAGCGAGCGTCCTGCATGATAAAGCGGAACGCATCGTGGCCAATGTTGCCTTCGCCCAGGCTGTGATGGCGGTCAACGCGGCTGCCAAAGGCGCTTTTCGCATCGTTTAAGTGCATTCCACGCAGGTATTTAAAGCCCACAATGCGCTCGAACTCATCAAACGTGTTTTTCGTTGCCTCGGTGGTGCGCAGGTCATAACCGGCGGCAAACGCGTGACAGGTATCAATGCACACGCCGACGCGGGATTTGTCCTCCACGCCGTCGATAATCGCCGCCAGATGTTCGAACTTAAAGCCGAGGTTGCTGCCCTGACCAGCGGTGTTCTCAATCACCGCCGTCACGCCTTTGGTTTTATCCAGAGTGATGTTGATGGACTCCGCAATGCGCGCCAGGCAGGCATCTTCGTCGATCTGCATCAGATGGCTGCCCGGATGGAAGTTCAGCAGCGTCAGCCCCAGCTGTTCGCAGCGCTGCACTTCATCCAGAAACGCCTCGCGGGATTTTTCCAGCGCTTCTTCAACCGGGTGACCGAGGTTGATCAGGTAGCTGTCGTGGGGGAGGATCTGGCCGGGCCCGTAGCGGTATTTCTCACAGGCGGCTTTGAAATCATCAATCACCTCAGCGGTGAGCGGTGCGGCGCGCCACTGGCGCTGATTTTTGGTGAACAGGGCGAAAGCGGTCGCCTCAATTTCGGCGGCGCGAATGGCGGCATTCGCAAGGCCACCTGCAGCGCTGACGTGCGCTCCAACATATTTCATAAAGGGACTCCTGTTAACCCGAAATGCCTATGATAGCGGGTTAACAGGAGAAGGATGTAGTGGTTTATGCCATCAGGCTATGGACCGCGAGGTTAATTGCGCCACCGCCGACAATCAGCCAGATGAAGAGCACCAGCGCCATCAGCAGCGGTTTCGCACCGGCTTTTTTCAGCGCGCTGACGTGCGTGGTCACCCCCAGCGCCGCCATGGCCATCGCCAGCAGTACGGTATCCAGCGTCACCAGCATATCCACCACCGCTTTCGGCAGCAGGTGGAAGGAGTTAAAGATAGCGACCACGATGAACAGGATCGCAAACCACGGAATGGTGATTTTGCTCTTCTCGCTGCCGCCCGCCGGAGCCAGCTGTTTAACCCGTGCCGCCAGGAAAATCAGGAACGGCGCCAGCATCATCACGCGCAGCATTTTGGCAATCACCGCTGCGTTTTCGGCGTCCGGGTTAATGGCGTGTCCTGCTGCGACCACCTGGGCCACTTCGTGCATGGTCGAGCCGATATAGATGCCGTAGGTTTCCGGGCTAAACCAGTGGGCGACCAGCGGATACATGGCCGGGTAGAGGAAAATCGCCAGCGTACCGAAGATCACCACCGTCGCGACGGCAACCGTTACCTTGCTGGCTTCGGCTTTCACGACCGGCTCCGTTGCCAGCACCGCCGCAGCGCCACAGATACTGCTCCCGGCACCGATCAGCCAGCTGGTTTGCCTGTCCAGGCCAAACACTTTCTGACCGATAAAGCAGGCCAGTAAAAAGGTGCTGGTCAGGGTCAGAACGTCGATGGCGATCCCGCTCGCACCCACATCCGCAATCTGCGAAAAGGTGAGACGAAAGCCATAAAGAATGATCCCAAGACGCAGCAGATGCTGCTTGGCAAAGATTACGCCGCCGTCGCAGGATTTCCAGATATGTGGATAAACGGTGTTACCCACGACCATGCCGAGCAAAATGGCGAGCGTCAGCGCGCTGAAACCCGCGCCGGCGATGGCCGGGATGCTGCCGCCCCACAGCGCGACGGCGGTCACTGCGGCGCTGAGCGCAAGACCCGGCACGAAGTGCCACACTGTACGATGATGTTGTAAGGTGATTTCTGACATAACCTTCTCCTTTGTCTGGCTAAAGGTTACGGCGGTCTGGCTTAAAAATAAAATTGATTATATACTTATAATCAATCTATATAAGTGGTAAGCAACCATGCACATTACTTTGCGTCAGCTGGAAGTGTTTGCCGAGGTGCTGAAAAGCGGCTCGACGACCCAGGCGTCACAAATGCTGGCGCTCTCGCAGTCTGCGGTCAGCGCGGCGTTGACCGATCTTGAAGGACAGCTGGGCGTTCAGCTTTTCGACAGGGTAGGGAAGCGTCTGGTGGTCAACGAACACGGTCGTCTTCTTTATCCACGCGCGCTGGCGCTGCTGGAGCAGGCTATCGAAATCGAACAGCTGTTCCGCGAAGATAACGGCGCGATCCGCGTCTACGCCAGCAGCACCATCGGGAACTACATTCTCCCGGAGGTGATCGCCCGCTACCGCCGGGATTTTCCCACCCTGCCGCTGGAGATGAGCGTGGGCAATAGCCAGGACGTCATCAACGCGGTGATCGACTTCCGCGTGGATATCGGCCTCATCGAGGGGCCCTGCCACAACGTCGATATCATTGCCGAGCCCTGGCTGGAAGACGAGCTGGTGGTGTTTGCGTCCCCGGCCTCATCGTTATTGCAGGGCGAGGTGACGCTGGAGCGGCTGGCGCAGGCGCAGTGGATCCTGCGCGAGCAGGGCTCCGGCACGCGTGAAATTGTCGATTACCTGCTGCTGTCCCATCTGCCGCATTTCCAGCTGGGGATGGAATTGGGGAACTCCGAGGCGATTAAGCACGCGGTGCGCCACGGATTGGGTATCAGCTGTCTTTCCCGGCGCGTTATTGCCGAACAGCTGGAAACCGGATCGCTGGTGGAAATTCCCGTTCCGCTCCCGAAACTGGTGCGCACGCTGTGGTGCATTCATCATCGCCAGAAACACCTTTCCAGCTCCCTGCAGCGTTTTCTGCGCTATTGCGAAATCTGACAGCGTCCCTCACCCCAAAGGGAAGAGGGAAAAATTATGCTTTACTTATAATCCTGGCCGCGTCATGAAGCTCTCTTATAACTGAGTATTTCTGCCGGAAGGAACGCGGATCGTCTGCTACAATCGCGCCTCATTTATTAAATGGACAGCATTTTCATATGGTTTCAGAAATTAAAACCACAGAAGCGCCCACGCTACGTCGTGAACTCAAGGCGCGTCACCTGACGATGATCGCCATTGGCGGCTCCATCGGTACAGGTCTTTTCGTTGCCTCTGGCGCAACGATTTCGGCAGCCGGCCCGGGTGGGGCACTTTTCTCTTATATCCTGATTGGCCTGATGGTGTACTTCCTGATGACCAGTCTCGGCGAACTGGCCGCGTACATGCCGGTATCCGGTTCGTTCTCGACCTATGGTCAAAAATACGTTGAAGAAGGCTTCGGCTTCGCGCTGGGCTGGAACTACTGGTACAACTGGGCGGTCACTATTGCCGTTGACCTCGTTGCCGCACAGCTGGTGATGAACTGGTGGTTCCCGGATACGCCGGGCTGGATCTGGAGCGCCCTGTTCCTGGCCGTCATCTTCCTGCTGAACTACATCTCCGTGCGCGGTTTCGGCGAAGCGGAATACTGGTTCTCTTTGATCAAAGTGGCAACCGTCATCATCTTTATCGTCGTCGGTGTGGCGATGATCGTTGGTATTTTCAAAGGCGCTGAACCTGCGGGCTGGAGTAACTGGACAATAGGCGATGCGCCGTTTGCCGGTGGACTGTCGGCAATGATTGGCGTGGCAATGATTGTCGGCTTCTCCTTCCAGGGAACCGAGCTGATTGGCATTGCTGCCGGTGAGTCAGAGAACCCGGAGAAGAATATTCCGCGCGCGGTTCGTCAGGTCTTCTGGCGTATCCTGCTGTTCTATGTGTTCGCGATCCTGATTATCAGCCTGATCATTCCGTACACCGATCCAAGCCTGCTGCGTAATGACGTCAAAGACATTAGCGTCAGCCCGTTCACGCTGGTCTTCCAGCATGCCGGCCTGCTTTCAGCCGCAGCAGTGATGAACGCCGTTATCCTGACCGCCGTACTTTCTGCCGGTAATTCCGGAATGTACGCGTCCACCCGTATGCTCTACACGCTGGCATGTGACGGTAAAGCGCCGCGTATCTTCGCGAAACTGTCCCGTGGCGGCGTACCGCGCAACGCACTGTACGCCACAACGGTGATTGCCGGTCTGTGCTTCCTGACCTCTATGTTTGGCAACCAGACGGTGTACCTGTGGCTGCTTAACACCTCCGGGATGACGGGCTTTATTGCCTGGCTGGGGATTGCCATTAGCCACTATCGTTTCCGCCGTGGCTACGTCAAACAGGGTTATGACGTTAACCAGCTGCCGTATCGCTCAGGGTTCTTCCCGCTGGGTCCCATTTTCGCCTTCATTCTGTGCCTGATTATTACGCTGGGACAGAACTATGAAGCGTTCCTGGCGGACACCATTGACTGGGGCGCCGTCACGGCAACCTACATTGGTATTCCGCTGTTCCTCGTCATCTGGTTTGGCTACAAGCTGACGAAAGGAACACACTTCGTTCGCTACAGTGAAATGGAATTCCCGGAACGATTTAAACAATAATCGCACTTCCTCTCTCTTAGCCCGCTCGTTTGAGCGGGCTTTTTTATTTCCGCCTCCTGTAACAAAGATATATTTCTTAACAATTTAATTGATAATAATTATCGTTTGCTTTATCGTTATCAAAAATAAGCGTGTCACCGACCCACCGGAGATGTGGGCGGCAAGGAAGACGCTGTGAGCAATGATGATTTGATTGAGTTGTATTTACCTCATGGAGATATGGAATGTTTAGGTTGAATCCCTTCGTCAGGGGAGGACTTTGTGCGTCCGCAATGTCCCTGGCCCTGCCTGTTATCGCAGCGGAATCCGGCGACACAATGGTTGTTACGGCCTCCGCGACCGAGCAAAACCTGAAAGACGCACCGGCAAGCATCAGCGTGATTACCCAGGAAGATTTGCAGCGCAAACCCGTTCAGAACCTGAAAGATGTGTTACGGGATGTGCCGGGCGTGCAGCTCACGAGCGAAGGGGACAACCGTAAAGGGGTAAGTATTCGCGGGCTGGACAGCAGCTACACGCTGATCCTGATCGACGGCAAGCGCGTCAATTCCCGTAACGCGGTGTTCCGCCATAATGATTTCGACCTCAACTGGGTGCCGGTTGACGCCATCGAACGAATCGAAGTGGTGCGCGGGCCGATGTCCTCGCTTTATGGCTCCGATGCGCTGGGCGGCGTAGTGAACATTATCACCAAAAAAATCGGCCAGAAATGGACGGGCACCCTGAGCGCTGATTCCACAATTCAGGAACATCGCGATCGTGGTGATACGTACGACGGCCAGTTCTATACCAGCGGTCCGCTGGTGGACGGCCTGCTGGGGCTGAAAGCCTACGGTAGCCTCGCAAAGCGTGAGAAAGACGGTCAGCAGAAGTCCTCTACCACGGCGAGCGGTGAAACACCGCGCATTGAAGGCTTCACCAGCCGCGATGCGAATGTGGAGTTCGCCTGGACGCCGTCTGAAAATCACGACTTTACGGCGGGCTACGGTTTCGACCGTCAGGATCGTGACTCGGATTCCCTCGACAAAAACCGCCTTGAGCGTCAGAACTACTCTCTCAGCCACAACGGCCGCTGGGGCGTCGGCAACAGCGAGCTGAAGGTTTACGGCGAGAAGGTGGATAACAAAAACCCGGGCAACAGCAATCCGATCACCTCCGAGAGCAACGCGGTAGACGGGAAATACGTGCTGCCGCTGGGCGACATCAACCAGCTGATGACCTTCGGAGGCGAATGGCGTCACGATAAGCTGAAGGATCCGGTCAACCTGACGGGCGGCTCCAGCAGCAGTACGTCGACAAGCCAGTATGCCCTGTTCCTGGAGGACGAGTGGCGTATTTTTGAACCTCTGGCGCTGACCACCGGCATCCGTATGGACGACCATGATACCTACGGCGACCACTGGAGCCCGCGCGCCTATCTGGTCTACAACGCGACCGATACCGTCACGGTGAAAGGGGGCTGGGCGACCGCGTTTAAAGCGCCGTCACTGCTGCAGCTGAGCCCGGACTGGGTCACCGGCTCGTGCCGCGGTGCCTGTGAGATTGTCGGTAACCCGGATCTGAAGCCGGAAACCAGCGAGAGCTTCGAATTCGGCCTGTACTACAGCGGGGAAGAGGGCTGGTTAGAGGGCGTGCAGGCCAGCGTGACCACCTTCCAGAATAACGTCGATGACCGCATCAGCATCAGCCGTACGGCCAATGCGAAGCAGGCGCAGAGCTACCCTAACTACGTTGGCCTGAATGCGGACGGTGAACCGATTTTCCGCTACTACAACGTCAACAAGGCGCGCATCCGCGGGGTGGAGACCGAGCTGAAATTCCCGCTGGCGGACGACTGGAAAGTGACGCTGAACTACACCTACAACGACGGTCGTGATATCAGCAACGGCGGCAACAAACCGCTGTCCGATCTGCCGTTCCACACCGCCAACGGGACCGTTGACTGGAAGGCGACGCAGGACTGGTCGTTCTATGTTCAGGGCAACTACACCGGTGAGAAACGCGCGCTGACCAGCAGCGACCCAACGCCGGGTGGCTATGTTATCTGGAATACCGGCGCCGCGTGGCAGGCGACGAAAAGCGTGAAGCTGCGCGCGGGCGTGCAGAACCTGCTGGACAAAGATCTGAGCCGCGACGATTACAGCTACACGGAAGATGGCCGTCGCTACTTTGTCGGCGTGGATTATAAGTTCTGATGTAGCCTTGATGCCCGGTGGCGCTTCTGTATGACCGGATACATAGGTGACAGATCAGACCGGGAACATAGGTAACACTTTT